>Ga0129307_1000669_pt1 | contig 48938 bp, 44 predicted proteins | sample P1105metagenome_FD_94437 | JGI IMG/M metagenome (GOLD analysis project Ga0129307, IMG submission 94437) | Capybara group fecal microbial communities from Wisconsin, USA - P1105 metagenome | ecosystem: Host-associated > Mammals > Digestive system > Large intestine > Fecal | place: USA: Wisconsin...
GATCAGCGGGACGTCTACGCTTAAGACCAGGGCGATATCGTGCCTGCACGCGGGAAAGCAGGAGTACAGGCCTCCGAGCGGGCCCAGGCCGGGCATGACATCCGGGACCTCCCGGACAGGCAGACCGGGACCGGCATGAAAAAAGGGACCGCCGTGCAGATCAGAGCCGGCACGCAGGCCGGAGGAAGGCTTCCCTGAGATGATGATATCATCCGTCCGGAGCCGCAGAAGCTTATTTATCTGTGTCTCAAGGAAGGTCCTTCCGTCCAGCATAAGGGCCGCCTTGTCAGTGCCCATGCGCCGGCTCCTGCCGCCGGCGAGGACGATCCCCGAGAATGCGATGCTTTCCTGCGCTGAAGCTGTCATTTTGAGACCTCGATCCTTACGACGTTCTTGACCTGGCGCTTTGCGTTCGTATCACCGAAGACGACCAGCCTTACGGCCGTGCTTCCGTCGTCCGCCTGGTCCCGGATGAGGAAGGCAGTACCGTCCGCGGCAGCCTCGTCCGCGGAAAGCTCCGCCGCGTATTCGTCGGACGAAACGACTCTGGCCGAGGAGAAGCTGCCCGCCCTGATCCCGGCAAGCTCCAGGACGCTCATGAGGGTGACGCCTGTCCCGGAGACCTCCTTTTCCTTGCCCTTTCCGTTCACGACGGTGCCGGCGACATCCGCCGCGGGAGCCCTGAAGGGATCGACCAGGGTCTCTTTGTCTGCGTAAACGACGGCGACGGTCCCTTCAGCAGCCTGCTTCCGGCCGGAAAGATAGACTCCGGCTATGACTGCCGTGGCCAGCAGGAGAAGCAGAATTGCAGCTAAACTCTTTTTTTTCATACAGCCTCCTTATAGTATGGCAGGATCGCAGCGAGACGGCCGGTGAGTGCGACGGCAGGCAGGCTGCAGAGCGCGCCGCTGGACGCGGCGACACACACATAGAGAAGCAGGACGATGCCTTTCAGCCGGAACACAAGGAAATTTGCCGTCAGGGATGCGGTCACGGAGGAGACGATGCAAGAGAGCATGATCCCGTATGACCTGTCAAGAGACAGCTTCCTTGAAAGGTAAAGGATGACGTCTGTGGCAATGCCGGGGAGTATATAACCGATCGGGGCGAGCATGCCCATGCTTCCTGTCATGCCGAAGCACAGGGCAAGAAGGCTCTGTACGCTGCCCATCAGGGCGGCGCAGCCGGGCGCAGGGATGAGGGAGGCGGCGATCACAAGAAACATCAGCGAGAAGGCAGTCGCAATGCCGCCGGGGATATGAAGGGCTTCGGTGATGATGTTGGCTGCCGGGGAAATGAATTTTTTCGCAATCAAACCAAGATCACAGCACAAAGCCATGAAGATGAAAGCTTTCAGGTCAAGCTTTTTCATTATGACACTCCTTTTCAATAAGGAAGGCGCGCCCGTTTCCGGAGCACACCCCGGCGGGCGCCGTGATCGTTTACGGGCCCGCGTCTTAAAAACCATGAAGACTGACGCTTTTTAGGTTTAAAAGCTCGGAGTTTTGTGTATTTCAGATTATAGCATGAAAAGCCGGAATGATGTAAAAAACAAATGATTTCCACATTGATCATGAAAAAAATGATATGATTAAAGCGATACATCATTGAGTGGAAACCACCATGTCAAAGGAGAAGGCAAATCATGAAAAAGGTGCAATCTACCTGCAATTTCTGTGCCATCGACTGCAATCTGGATTTTTATGTGGAAGACGGCCGGATCGTCAGAACGGTCCCCACGAAGGGCTATCCGGTCAACGACGGCTTCAGCTGTATCAAGGGACTGTCGCTCAGCAAGCAGCAGACGACGGTCAAGCCCGGCGCGCTGCCGAAGATCCGTCAGGAGGACGGGAGCTTCCGTGAGGTCTCATGGGACGAGGCGTTCTCCCATGTCGCCGGCAGGCTGAAGGAGCTTCAGGAAAAGTACGGCAGAGAGAGCGTGGCAGGGATCAGCACCGGACAGCTTACACTGGAGGAGTTCGCGATCTTCGGGCATGTGATGCGCAATTTCCTGCAGACGAACGTAGACGGGAACACGCGCCTCTGCATGGCGTCGGCCGCCGTCGCGCACAAGGGGACCTACGGCTATGACGCCCCGGGCTTCACGCTGCAGGATCTTGAACTGTCGGACAGGATCATTTTTATCGGCTCCAATCCGATCGTTGCGCACCCGATCGTCTGGCAGAGGGTCAGGAACAACAAGGTCCCGGGCATGAAGGTCATCGTCCTTGACCCGAGAAGGTCTGAAACGGCAAGGAACGCCGACTACCATTACCCGCTCCGCTGGAGGAGCGACCTTACGCTGCTCTATACGCTGGCGAACCTGGTCATAGAGAAGGACTATGTGGACCACGGGTTCGTGGACGCGCATACGGAGGGCTACGAGGGGTACAGGGAGTTCGTCAAGGCCTTTACCCTTGAGCGGGGAAGCAGGGAAAGCGGCCTTTCCGAGGCGCAGATCCTTGAGCTTCTGGAGCTTATCCACAGCGGGAAGAGTGTATCCTTCTGGTGGACCATGGGCGTGAACCAGGGCTATGAAGCCGTGCGGACGGCGCAGGCCATCATGAACCTTGCGTTCCTCACGGGCAATGTCGGAAAGCCCGGCACCGGAGGCAATTCCCTCACCGGACAGTGCAACGCCATGGGTTCGAGGCTTTTCAGCAATACCACCTGCCTTTTCGCGGGAGGCGATTTCGCGGATGAAAAGGAACGGGAGCGCATCGCGGGCATCGTCGGCATCAGCCCGGAGCTGATCGCGAAGAAGCCGACCCTTCCCTACAACAGGATCATCGAGGGGATCAACGCGGGGGAGATCAAGGGCCTCTGGATCCTCTGCACGAATCCGCGGCACAGCTGGACCAACAACGAGACCTTCGCGGAGGCCGCGAAGAAGCTTGAGCTGTTCGTCGTCCAGGACATCTATGACACCATCGAAAGCGCGGAGGACTGCACGGTGTTCTTCCCCGTGGTGCCCGGCCTGAAAAAGGAGGGGACCTATATCAATATGGAGAGGCGCCTTTCCCCCATGCGCAAGGTCCTGGACAGGGGAGAGAACGAGATCTCCGACTACGAGTGCATCCTGGGCGTCGCCAGGGCGCTCGGCATGGGCGATGCCATCGCGAGGTGGGGATCGCCGCGGGAGTGCTTTGACCTGCTCAGGGAATGCTCAAGAGGAAAGGGCTGTGACTTCACCGGCGTCCACTGGGACGACCTGACGGATTCCCACGGGATCCAGTGGCCCTACCCGGAGGGCAGGGAGAAGGAGTTCGCGGACGAGCAGAGAAGGCTTTACAGCGACGGAAAGTTCTTCACGCCGTCCGGGAAGGCGAACTTCGTCTATGAGGAGCCCCTCGGGAATCCCATCCCGGTGACGGAGGAGTTCCCGCTCGTGTTCAACACCGGAAGAGGCTCTGTCGGCCAGTGGCATACGCAGAGCAGGACGAAGGAAGTGAAATTCGTGGAGGACGTCACCATGAAGAAGGCGTACCTCTATATGAATACAGCCCTCGCGAAGGAGCGCGGGATCCGCGACATGGACAGGATCCGCGTGTTCTCGTCGAACGGAAGGGACGCGGAGTTCTACGTCAAGGTCACGGACAACGTCCAGTACGGCGAGCTGTTCGCGCCCATCCACTACATTGAGTGCAACCGGCTCACGCCGTCAAGCTACGACAAATACTCAAGGGAGCCGAACTATAAGGGAGGCACCTGCAGGTTTGAGAAGATCGAAAAGGAGGGCAATTGAATGTACCGGATCAGGATCGACAGAGACCGCTGTATTGGCTGCCTTACCTGTGTCACGGCCTGCGTGGTCAGCCATGAGACGGAGAGCGGCGACGCCAGGAACCGCGTAGTGATCGACTCGGAGACGACCCCCGCGCCGATCTTCTGCAGGCACTGCAACAAGCCTGAGTGCACCTATACCTGCATGACAGGGGCCATGCACAAGAACCCGGAGACCGGCTTCGTGGAGTATGACAGGAACCAGTGCGCAAGCTGCTATATGTGTATCATGTCATGTCCCTACGGGATCCTGAAGTATGACAGCATCCGCCAGAAGGAGATCATGAAGTGCAATATGTGCGTCCACAGAAGCGCGGACGGGAAGACGCCCATGCCCATGTGCGTTGAGAAATGTCCCATGCACGCGATAACGCTTGAGGAGGTGAAGGAATGAGGTACGTGGTCATCGGTTCATCCGCAGCCGGGATCAACGCGGTAAGGGAGCTCCGGAAAACGGACAGGGACGCGGAGATCATCCTTGTGTCAAAGGACAGAAATATCTATTCGAGATGCATCCTTCACCAGTACCTGTCCGGGGAGCGGACGCTGGAGCGGCTGAACTTTGCCGAGAAGGATTTCGATACCGTATACAATGTGAACTGGATGAAGGGGCGGGAGGCCGTTTCCCTGAGGCCGGGGGAGCACGTGCTGGTGCTTGACGGCGGGGAGGAGATCACATATGACAGGCTCCTGGTCGCCACAGGTTCCCACACCTTCATTCCCCCGATTAAGGGCCTTGCCGGCGCCACGAACTATATCGGCTTCCGGAACATCGACGACATCGAGGTACTGAAGGAGGTGCCGAAGACGGCGAAGCATATCGTGGTCCTCGGCTCAGGCCTGATCGGCATCGACTGCGCAACCGGCTTCCTCCATATGGGCGTCAGGGTCGTCCTTGTCGACTTCGCGGGCTGGCTTCTGAACAAGCAGCTTGACGAGAGGGCGGCGAAGACCTACATCGACGCGTTCAGGGCGAACGGCGTCGAGCAGTACTATGGCGTGGGCGTAAGCGAGGTCCGCGTCGGCGGCGACCATAAGATCTATGAGATCGAGCTGAGCGACGGGACCGTGCTTCCCTGCGATTTCTTCGTGGTCACGGCGGGCGTGCGTTCGAACGTCGAATTCCTGAAGGATTCCGGCCTGGAGCTTTCGAAGTTCGGCCTTGTCTACGACGAATGCGGCCGGACCTCCGACCCGGACGTGTTCGGCGCGGGCGATGTCTCCGGCTTAAGCCCGATCTGGCCGGTCGCCGTAAAGGAGGGAATGGTCGCCGCCGCCAATATGGCCGGAAGGAACCAGAAGATGACGGATTTCTTCGCGAGCAAGTCCACGATGAGCTTCCTCGGGATCCACACGATGTCGCTTGGGATGGTCACGCCGCCGGACGACAGCTACAGGGTGGACGTCTATGACAAAAACGGTGTTTACAAGAAGGTCGTCTCCAGGGACGGGGTCATCGTAGGGGCGCTTCTCCAGGGAGACCTCGCGTACGGCGGCGTCCTCCAGCAGATGATCGCAAGGAAGATCGATGTGAGAAAGGTGAAAAAGCCGCTGTTTGAGATCGACTACTCTGACTTCTTCCATGAGAAAGCGAACCTCGAATTCGCGTACGAGCTCTGAAGCCAAAGAGGGGGGTACAGATGGGTGAAAGATTAAAGAAGCTTCCGGTCCCGGTCCTGCCCACGTTCGTGGGGACGCTGACGCTGAGCAACGTTTACGGAGGGCTTGGATATACCTGGTTCAGGTATCTCGCCATGGCTGCGGCTACCGTGGTCATCCTGTGCTATCTGGGGAAGATCGCGCTGTATCCTTCGGTATGCAGGGATGAATACCGGCAGACCGTCCCGGCAAGCCTGTACGCCGGCCTGACCATGTGCTGCATGATCCTGGGAAGCTTTTATTACGAAAAGGGCCTTGGCTTCGGCAAGGGACTGTGGCTCTGCGCGGTCCTTGTCCATGCGGTGCATATCTGTATTTTTACATGGAACAACATCATCCGGAAAAGGGATATCAATACGACGCTGCCCAGCTGGTTCGTGACCTACAACGGCATCATGGTGTCCTGCGTGACGGGAGGCGCCATGAACATGAAGCCGCTCCTGCAGGTCATTACGGTCTACGGCATTCTCATATACCTGATCCTGATCCCGGTCATGATCGCGCGGCTTGTCAGGGTCCCGGTAAAGCCGGGCGTCTACCATACCATGCCGGTCGTCCTGGCCCCGTGCAGCCTGTGCGTCGTCAGTCTGATCAACGTGTTCCCGGAGCCGAACAGCGCGCTTCTTTGTTTCCTGTATTTCTGCGTCCTTGCTTCGCTTGCGTTCATCGTAGTGAAGCTTCCGGACTTCTTTTCCTTTGACTTCACGCCGGGCTTTGCCGGCCTGACCTTCCCGATGGCCATCGGGATCGTGGCGACCACCAAGATGGCCGGCTGGCTCAGCGGGAACGGGTCGGAGCAGGGCGCCCTCGCTCTGAACCAGCTTTCCGGGTTCCAGATATTCCTGACCTCCATGCTGGTCGGTTACGTGCTCCTCAATTTCGTCAGGATGCTCCTGGGGACGAAAAAGAGGACCATGTAACGAAGACGGGGCGGATCAGCCGGTGAAGCCCGCGGTCAGAAAATATGATATAATTATTAAGATACGAAGCGTCACAGGTTTGGGTCAGGTAAGAAATAATGGTTGAAAGAATGGATCACGGCGAAAAGGAACAGAAGTCCTATCATAAGGTCGTGGAATATGTGAACCGTCAGATCCGGGACAGAAAAATGAAAGCCGGGGACCGGCTTCCGGCAGAACGGGAGCTGGCGGAGGAGCTGAACATCAGCCGCAATTCCGTCCGGGAAGGCCTCCGGGCACTTGAGATCATCGGGATCCTGGAGAGCCGCCAGGGCTCCGGCAACTATATCGCCATGAACTTTGATGGCGTCATGACAGGTATGCTGGCCTCCATGTACGTCCTGAAGGGGATCACGGAGAACCAGCTTACGGAATACCGTTTCGCCATCGAGTGGGAAGCCATGCACCTCGCAGTGCTGCGGGTGGATGAGGAAAAGAAGGAGGTGATCAGGGAAGCGTTCCGGAATCTTCAGGACGCAAAGACGGAAGAGGAGCGGGTCCGCTATGACAGGGCGATCCACCAGACGATGGTGGACGCGTCCCAAAATGAGTTCCTGATCACAAGCTACCGCGCGCTCACTGATTTCATGGATGGGTATATTCGTTCCATGCGGCGGCGCATCATCGCCGGCATGCAGTCGAAGAACCAGCTCGAGGAGACACACCGGCTGCTGGTGGAGGGGATCATTCGCGGAGACCTGGCGACAGGTCTGCAGGGGATCCGCGGGCACTTCGATTATATTGAGCAATACAAGGATTTTCACATGGAGGTGGAGACTGAGATAAACAGACTGCCCGAGGAGAAATGTTAAAAATTTACCTATCTTGTTGTATATATCATCTAAAACATCCTGCTTATCAAGGGGTAAAAACCTGAAAAACCCACAGTTTTAAAGCTTATTTTAAGAATTATATAGCGTATATTGCTATCGCGCTTGACTTGTTTCACATCATGAAATATCATCTTCTTATGAAATTGGTAGTACCAATTTTTCCGGAGAGATCTGTACTTCCTTTGTTTCAGTTGCTTTAAAAACTAAATATAAGTTAAGAGGTGGGATTATGCTTGTGCTGAATTTTCTTCTGGCCATGCTGCCGATTTTATGGCTGATGTTTGCCCTGACAGCTCTTAAGATGCCGGGCTTCAAGGCCTGCGGGCTTGCCGCGCTCATTGCGGCGATCCTGGCTCCGCTGTACTGGAAACAGCCGGTTTCCTATACCGCAGCAGCTGCACTGGAAGGCGCTCTGAATGCACTCTGGCCTATCTGCCTGGTTATAATTGCGGCTCTGTTCACGTACCAGTTAACGCTTGAGACCGGAGCCATGGAAGACATCAAGCAGATGCTTGCAGGTGTCTCCAGAGACGGACGCATCATGGTCCTGATCGTAGGCTGGGCGTTCGGCCATTTCATGGAAGGTATGGCCGGCTTCGGTACTGCTGTCGCGATCCCGGCAGGGATCCTTGTCGCTCTGGGATTTGACCCGTTCCGCACGATCGTCGCCTGTCTTGTGGTCAACGCCATGCCGACTGCGTACGGCTCCGTGGGTGTCCCGACGCTCACTCTCGGCACCGTGACCGGCGTCGATACGTTCATCCTTTCCCAGAACGTCGCGCTGATCGAGTGCCTTCTGTTCCTGCTTTCCCCGTTTGTCATGGTCATCATCTTCGGCGGCGGAGTGAAGGCGCTGAAGGGAATGTTCGGTATCACGCTGGCGGCTGCGCTTTCCTTTGTTATTCCGGAGTTCCTGACCGGTATGTTTATCGGCCCGCAGCTTCCGGATATCATCGGCGCTGTCATCTGCATGGGCGTCCTGATCTTCCTTGCGAGAGCCAGAAAGGATGCTCCGGTGCCTCCGGAGTACGAGGCGGCCGCGTCCGGAAACAAGCGTGAGCTTTCCGGCGGAGACGCGTTCCGCGCATGGTCGCCCTTCATCCTGATCCTGGTCTTCCTGCTGGTGGCCACCCTGGTCCCGGCAGTGCATGACCCGCTGGCAGCCATCAAGACGAGCGTCCAGGTCTATCCGGCGGAGGGAGCTTCCAAGCTGACCTTCAGCTGGGTCAACACGCCCGGCGTCATCATCTTCATCGCGGCGTTCATCGGCGGCCTGATCCAGAAGGCCTCCATCGGGACCATGGGCAAGGTCCTGAAGCGCACCCTGGTCTCGAACTGGAAGACAGTCTTCACGATCTGCTGTGTCGTGGCATGCGCGAAGATCATGGACCACAGCGGAATGACGTCGGATATCTCGGCGCTCCTTGCACAGACCGGAAGCTTCTTCCCGCTGGTCTCCCCGCTGATCGGCGTGCTCGGCGCGTTCATCACCGGCAGCGGCACCAGCACCTGCGTCCTGTTCGGCGGCATGCAGGCGATGACGGCGACCCGTATCGGCGCGGATCCCGCGTGGCTTGCAGCGGCGAACGTCATGGGCGCCGGTATCGGAAAGATGATCAGCCCCCAGTCGATCGCCATTGGCCTTGCGGCGGTCGGCATGCCCGGAAAGGAGAGCGAGATCCTTTCCAGGGTCATGAAGTACTGTGTCCTGTATACTGTGATCGCAGGCCTTGTCTGCTATTTCATGCCGGTATTTCTGTAATGCTAATTTAAAATAGTAAAAAGATTCTGGAACAGCAACTGTCAACTATTTCAGGGAGGTAAGAATATGGCGACTTACAACAAACTGACACCGGAACTGATCGAACAGCTGAAGGCTGCAGCACCGGGCCATCTCTACACAGGGGAGGATGTCAACGAGGACTATTCCCATGACGAGATGCCGATCTACGGAAAGCAGATGCCTGACGCGCTTCTGATGGCAACTTCCACCGAGGAGATCGCTGCTGTCATGAAGATCTGCAATGACAACCTGATCCCGGTCACGCCCCGCGGCGCAGGCACCGGACTTGCAGGCGGATGTGTCCCGGTCCTTGGCGGTGTCGTGATCGATACCACCAAGATGAAGAAGATCCTGAGCTATGATCTTGAGAACTTCACGGTCACCATTCAGCCGGGCGTCCTGCTTCAGGAGCTGGCGGACGACTGCCAGAGACAGGGCTACCTGTATCCGCCGGATCCGGGCGAGAAGCTTGCCACGGTAGGCGGCAACGTTTCCACCAACGCGGGCGGCATGCGCGCGGTCAAGTACGGAACCACCAGGGACTACGTCCTCGCGATGAAGGTCGTCCTTCCGACCGGCGAGATCACGAAGTTCGGCGCGGCGGTCTCCAAGACCAGCTCCGGCTACAGCCTGCTGAACCTGATGATCGGCAGCGAGGGTACCCTGGGCATCATCACCGAGCTTACCCTGAAGATCATCCCTGCTCCGAAGAAGGTCATCAGCCTCGTGATCCCGTTCGAGGATCTTGAGAGCGCTATCTCCACCGTCCCGCTGATCAAGAAGGCGAACCTCGGACCGCAGGCTCTGGAGTTCATGGAGCGCGAGATCGTCCTTTCCAGTGAGCGCTACATCGGCCGCTCCGTATTCCCGCAGGTCATCGACGGAGTCACCGCAGGCGCTTACTTGCTGGTCACCTTCGACGGCGAGGACGAGGACGAACTTCTTGACCTGGTCGAGAAGACCAGCGACCTGGTCCTTGAGCAGGGCGCCCTGGATGTCCTGGTCGCGGATTCCCCGGCAAAGATCAAGGACGCATGGGCAGCACGCTCCAGCTTCCTGGAGGCGATCGAGGCCGAGACCAAGCTTCTTGACGAGTGCGACGTCGTCGTCCCCTGCAACCAGATCGCTTCCTTCTTGACCTTCGCGAAGCAGTACGGCGAGGAGTGCGGACTGATCATCAAGAGCTTCGGCCACGCGGGCGACGGAAACCTGCACATCTATCAGTGCAGCAACGACCTGCCGGAGGAGGAGTTCAAGGCAAGAGTCGACAAGTATTTCCACACGCTGTATGACCACGCTGTCCAGTGCGGCGGACAGGTCTCCGGCGAGCACGGCATCGGCCGCGGCAAGGTGAAGTACCTCATTGAGTCTGTCGGCGAGACCAACATGGCTCTGATGGAAGGCATCAAGAAGGTCTTTGACCCGAACATGATCCTGAACCCGGGCAAGGTCTGCTATACCCTGTAAACGTCAAGAGCATTCTGAAAGGAGAGAATCCATGGAAATTCTGGTATGCATGAAGCAGGTCCCGGATGATTCTGTCGAGATCCGTCTCGGCAAGGACGGACAGCCGGATCTGTCCCAGGCGGAGTCCCAGGGCAACGCGTTCGATACCTACGCGCTGGAGATGGCAGTCCGCTATATCGAGGCAAACGGCGGCGCTGTCACGGTTCTGACTGTCGGAACCGAGGATGACAAGGCCTGCCTCCGCAACTCTCTGTCTGTCGGCGCGGCCAAGGTCGTCCTGGTCGAGGGTTCCGGTACAGACGCAGCCGGCACCGCGGCGCTGCTGGCCGGCGGCATCAAGAAGCTCGAAGCTGAGAACGGTGCAGCTTTTGACATGGTCTTCTGCGGAAGAGAGTCCACAGACTACATCGGGGGCGAGGTCGGTGAGATCCTGGCTGAGACCCTGAAGCGGCCCTTCGTGACAGATGTCGTCGAGGTCGAGCCCGCGGACGCAAAGGTCGTCGTTAAGAAGGAGCTGGAGTCCGGATATCTGAAGGTCGAGAGCCCGATCCCGTCCGTGTTCACCATCGCAAAGCCGAATTATGATCCCCGCTATCCGTCCGTCAAGAGCAAGATCGCGGCGAGAAGGGCGAAGATCCCGACGGTCGCGCAGAGTGAGCTGGCGCTGGAGGACGGCGCTCTGAATGCAAAGGTTTCCCACAAGGCGTTCCTTGAGCCGCCGAAGCGTGAAGCAGGCGTGCTGGTCAAGGAAGCGGATGCGGCGACGGCGGTTGCGAAGGCGCTGGAGATCCTGGCTGCCGACAAGGTTCTGTGAGAAGGAGGCTGCGATGAAGGCTTTAATCTTTATTGAGACAAAAGAAGGCGCTCCGATCGGCGCAAGTCTGGAACTGGTCACCGCGGCAGCAGCGCTGGGCGCTGACGCAGACCTTGTCAAGGTCGGGGAAAAAGAAGGTGTTCTGAAGGAAGATGCTGTTGTCGGTGCTGTCGCGAAGAAGGCAGCTGAGGGCTATGATGTGGTGCTTCTTGCGGCGACCCCGCTGGGCAAGCTGACCACGGCCCGTATCGCTGCCCGCCTCGGCGCAGGCTCCGTGAACGACGCGATCGCGGTCGCATGCGAGGACGGAAAGCTGAAGGTGACCCGTCCGATCTACGGCGGCACCATCCGCGAGGAGCTGTGCGTTGAGACAGCGGCTGCGGTCATCAGCATCCGCGGCGGCAGCTACGAGGCTCCGGCGAGTGTCCCGGAGATCGCGGAGCTGGCTCCGGAAGCGGAAGAGGGACTTGCCGCAAGAGTTCTGGAGCTCCTTGCTGAGGCAGGAGAGGCAGTCAACCTTGAGGACGCAAAGGTCATCGTTACCGGCGGCCGCGGCATGGGTTCCGAGGAGAACTACAAGCTCTGCGAAGAGCTGGCTGACGTGCTTGGCGGCGTGGTCGGCGCGACCCGTCCCGTCATCGAAAACGGCTGGATCAGCCGTACCCACCAGGTCGGACAGTCCGGAAAGATCGTCGCTCCGGATCTGTACATTGCCTGCGGCGTCTCCGGCGCTACGCAGCATGTTTCCGGCATGAGCGGCAGCAAGTACATCATCGCGATCAACAAGGATGAAGAGGCTCCGATCTTCTCCGTGGCTGACCTTGGGATCGTCGGCGACGTGAAGCAGGTCCTCCCGATCCTGATCGAAGAATTCAAGAAGATCAAGGCTTGAGAAACTGAGCCCGGCCGGGCACGCGGCCCGGCCGGACCAGACGGGTACTATGGCTAAGTACTTATTCAGAGTATAAGAGGAGAATATATCTATGGAATTCAAGACAGATGAAATGCATGCCGATCTGATCGCGATGTACAGGGATTTTGCGGAGAATTCCGTGAAGCCGATCGCCGCGGAGCTTGACAAGGAAGAGCGCTATCCGGAAGAGAACGTGAAGCTGATGGCCGAGATGGGCCTGCTCGGGATCCCGTTCCCGGAGGAGTACGGCGGCACCGGCATGGACAACCTTTCCTACGCGCAGTGCGTCGAGGAGCTGTCCAAGGTATGTGCTTCCACCGGCGTTATCGTCTCTGCGCACACCTCCCTCTGCTCCTGGCCGATCTATCACTTCGGCACGGAAGAGCAGAAGCAGAAGTTCCTGGTCCCGCTGGCGACCGGTGAGAAGCTTGGCGCCTTCGGCCTGACCGAGGCCAATGCCGGCACGGACGCTGCCGGACAGAAGACCACGGCGGTCGATATGGGCGACTACTGGCTCATCAACGGCACGAAGATCTTCATCACCAACGCAGGTCCGGCAGACATCTACGTGATCTTCGCCATGACCGACAAGGAGAAGGGAAACCGCGGCATTTCCGCATTCATCCTTGAAAAGGGCACCCCGGGCTTCTCCATCGGCAAGCATGAGGAGAAGATGGGTATCCGCGGTTCCGTCACTGCAGAGCTGGTCTTCGAGGATGTGAAGCTTCCGAAGGAGAACCTCCTGGGCGAGCTGAACAAGGGCTTCAAGGTCGCTATGATGACCCTGGACGGCGGACGTATCGGGATCGCTTCCCAGGCTCTGGGCATTGCGGAAGGCGCGATCGAGGAGACCGTGCAGTATGTGAAGGAGAGGAAGCAGTTCGGCAAGACCCTCGCGCAGTTCCAGAACACCCAGTTCGAGCTTGCGCAGATGCGCGCGAACACCGAGGCCGCAAAGCTCCTGGTCTATCAGGCAGCCTGCGCGAAGGATGCCGGAGAGCCCTACAGCCACCTCGCTGCCATGGCGAAGCTGGTCGCTGCCCGGAACGCGAGCGACGTTACCAGACGCTGCCTGCAGCTGTACGGCGGCTACGGCTACACCAGGGACTATCCGATCGAGCGCATGATGCGCGACGCGAAGATCACTGAGATCTACGAGGGCACCTCTGAGGTCCAGATGATGGTCATCTCCAACTGGATGGGAGTAAAGTAATATCTTAAGATCACGGACCGGATAAAAGTCAGAAGGATCCCGGAAGCGTAAAGCTTCCGGGATCCTTTTGTACGCAGCAATGAGGCGTCCCGAAAGAGCACTCCATGAAATAATATTTCATGGACTTTGAAAAAGTTTCCGAAGACTACTTGATTTGAGCGGTAAACGTTATAAAATAGAAATTAAAGTAAGAAATTTAATTTTTCGGGAGGTGCCTAATTATGAAACGTTCCGTAATCAACAGCGCAATCGACTGGGCCATCGAGGCGTGCAGAAGAAATCACTGCGCGCTTCCGGATTTCGCCTTCTGGTCGCCGGAGGAGTGGCAGAAGAGGAAGGACACCACGCAGTACATGCGCAAGGTCGCCATGGGCTGGGATGTCACTGACTACAACTCCAACGATTTCGACAAGGTCGGCGCGGTCCTCTTCACCTACAGGAACGGTGACCTTCATGACCAGTCCGACGGACGCGTTTACTGCGAGAAGTACATCATCATGAAGCCGGGCCAGCAGCTTCCGTGCCACTTCCATTACTTCAAGACCGAGGACATCATCAACCGCGCAGGCGGCGTCCTCCGCGTCTATGTCTGGAACAGCACGCCTGAGTCTGACGGCTATCAGCGCGACCTTGTGAACGACGTGCACCTCATGTGCGACGGACAGCCCGTCACGGTCAAGGCAGGCGGATACGTTGACATCACCGTCGGCAACTCCATCACCCTGACCCCGGGCGTGTACCATGCGTTCGAGGCGGTCCCGGAGCACGGCGAGCTGATCGTCGGCGAGGTCTCCCGCGTGAACGACGACGCGAACGACAACCACTTCAACCCCTACGTTGATTTCCAGAAGATCACGGAGGACGAGCCGGTGAAGCACCAGCTTTGCGGCGGCTACGTACAGTAAGCATTCCGATCATACAGCCGGGCGCGGGTTTTTTGCGTCCGGCTGTGAAAGTATACGCTTAAGGTGATCTGACGAAAGGATACGTTACAGGAGACTAAGATGAACAGACTGACTTACGGACAGGTCCGCGAGATGCTTCTCGCCTGCGCGGACCGCATTATCCGCAACGAGCCCTATCTTACGAAGGTCGACAGCGCGATCGGTGACGGCGACCACGGCAACGGGATGCTGACCGGCATGAAGGCCGCGGAGAAGGTGCTTGAGGACGGGCAGGACGGGACGAATATCTTCGGGCTTTACGCGGACATGGCGGAGGCCATGCAGCGGGCCATGGGCGGCGCGTCCGGCATGATCTTTTCCACGCTCTTCGCGGGGGACGCGAAGGACCGCGCGCCGGCATCCGAGATCACGCCCGCGGTGTTCGCGGACCAGATGGCGGCCGGCCTCCGGGCGATCAAGGAGCTCGGCCATGCGGAGCCCGGCGACAAGACGATGGTGGACGCCATGGAGCCCGCGGTGCAGGCCATGAAGGAGCACGCGGACGGGACCTTTGAGGAAATGCTTTCAGCGGCGGCTGATGCTGCCCGCCTCGGCATGGAGCGGACCAAGGAGCAGGTCGCGAAGTTCGGCCGCGCGAAGAATCTCGGCAGCCGCGCGCTCGGGCACCAGGACGCGGGAGCGACCAGCACCTGGCTCATCCTGCTCCAGATGGCGGACTATGTGAACGGGACCACGTCGAAGGATCCCGACATCGCCCTTCTTGACGCGGGCGCGGAGAAGGTGCGCGGCTTCGTTTCCAAGAAGATCATCAACGACCCGGCGGACGTCGTGAAGGAGGAGGGAGAGGGCTTCCTCTACGCGTTCGGTGACGAGTTCGAGGCGGTCCCCGGCGTCAACGGCTTTATCAAAAAGAACATCCCGGACGGCAAGACCGCGCTGGTCATCGGCGGCGGCTCCGGGCATGAGCCGATCTTCGGCTTCTTCCTCGGGGAGAACCTCGCGGACGCCTCCGCGAACGGCAACGTGTTCGCCTCCCCGGACCCGGTCACGGTACAGACTGTCGCCGAGGCGGCGCACAGGGGCGCGGGCGTGCTCTTTGTCTACGGGAACTACGCCGGCGACAACCTGAATTTCGACAAGGCGGTGGAGCGGCTCGAGGCGAAGGGCATAAAGACCCGCACGGTCCGCGTGCGGGACGATGTCGTCTCCGCACCGAAGGAGCGCTACGACGACCGCCGCGGGATCGCGGGGGATTATTTCGTGCTGAAGGTCGCCGGCGCGGCCTGCGCGTCCCTTCCTCTTGAAGAGGCGGCGCGCGTGACGGAGAAGGCCGCGAAGAATACCTTCACCGTCGGCGTGGGCCTGCAGGGCGCCTCCCTTCCGGGCAAGACAGAGCCCATCTTTACGCTGCCGGCGGACAAGATGGAGTACGGGCTCGGGATCCACGGAGAGCCCGGCATCAGGCAGATCGCGCTGGAAAGCGCTGACAGTATCGTTGACAATCTTGTGGAGGTGATCCTTGCGGACAGCGGGATCAAGGAAGGCGATACGGTCTGCACATACGTGAACGGGCTCGGGAGCACCACGCTCATGGAGCTCATGATCATGAACCGGCGGCTTGCCATCCTGATGAAGGAGAAGAAGATCAGGGTCCATGACATGCAGGTAGACCGTCTCGTGACGACCATGGAAATGGCGGGCGCGTCCATCAGCCTGATGAAGCTGGACGACGAGCTCGCGGAGTATTACGACATGCCCTGCGCAAGTCCGTATTTCACAAAGAAAGGGAAATAAAATGAGCAAAGTGACTGTACCGTTCCTGTTCGTTAACCCGAAGTCCTACCTCTGGGGCGAGGAGAGCCTGGCGCTCGCGAAGGAGGCCGACCGGATCTCCGAACAGTACGGGGTGATGATCTTCTTCACCTGCCCGTACGCGGATCTCCGCCTGATCGCGGAGAATACGGACCATGTGGTCGTGACCGCCCAGAATATGGACGCGCTGAAGCCCGGCAGAGGCATGGGCGCGGTCCTGCCGGAGTCGCTCGCGGCGGCCGGCGCGAAGGCCGTGGTCCTGAACCACGCGGAGAACCAGAAGACGCTCGCAGAGCTTTACGCCTGCCTGAACCGCGCGAAGGAGCTTGGGCTCATTACGATCGTGTGCGCGGACTCGACGACAGAGGCGAAGGCAGTCGCGGAGCTCGGCGCGGACGTGATCCTCGCGGAGCCTACGGCGCTGATCGGCACCGGGATCACCGCGGACGCCTCCTACACGATCGACTGCGTGCGTGAGATCAAGGCGGTCGATGCCGACGTGAAGGTGATGATCGCGTCCGGGATCACGACAGGAGAGGACTGCTACAAAGTGGTGGTCAACGGGGCGGACGGCTCCGGCTCCACCTCCGGCATCGTGAACGCGCCGTCGAGAGGCGGACGCGTGGAGGAGATGGTCCAGGCGATCCTCAAGGCGATGGAGGACAGGAAGTAAGCCGCAAGGCAGAGACAGACAGAGGATCAGAGACAGACAGTAAGAGACGGGGCTGTCGCATTAAGGTTTTTTTCCTTAGTGCGACAGCCCCGTCTCATGTCGTTTTGATCTGTTATTCTGTTCCTGCGGGCGCGCCGTAATTAACGGTGCGGGTCCGGGACGCCGCCGGCGCCGGGACCGTAGTCGGATGTGCGGTAGTGGTTCACGGCAGGCGTATATCCGGTCGTCGAGGGCGCGTGCGAGGACGCTGCGGTCACCGTGCCGGAGCCGGTCCTGCTGTAGGCGGTGCCGGACTTTTCGCTCGGGACCCAGATGCCCTGGTCGTTGTAGATGTAGCCGTCGTCCGAGATGCCGTATGAGGTCGCCCGCGTCCCGTCCGCGGTGATCCAGTACCAGACGTTATTGTCGAGGACCCACTTGGAATAGGTGTACTGCCCGTTGTCCCCGATATAGAACTGGCTTGCGGTCTGCCAGCCCTGCGGCGATACGTTGGTCCAGGTCCCCGCGAGCACGGGGCAGGCGGCAAGCGCGGCGATAAGCGCCGCCGTGATAACGGTCCTGAAAAGCTTCCTGATCATAACGGTCCTCCTTCCCGTAGAGATGAAGTGAGCGGCTCCGTTTAAAGCGAGGTTCCGGGCTCACGGATCAGTTTACTGAGTCCTATTATCATACCATACTTTTCAGCGGAAGTCGAGAAACGGAGCCCGGGCGCCGCTGTCCCGGAGACCCGGGTCCGGCAGGGTCCCTGCTTAGGGCGCCCCTCCTTCAGTTCAGACTTTCTTGTAGGTGATGGTGATATCGTTTTCCTCGCAGGTGACGGAGGCACGGGAGCCGACGATCACGGGCATGGAGGGCGGAAGGTGGCCAAGGTCCGCGTCCATGATCACCGGGACGCCGTACTTTTCGAGGATCCCCGCGACCGCCGTGTACTGGTCGAGCCCCAGGAACTCCTCGCCGTAATGCAGCGGGCGTCCGATGAGAAAGCCCTTCACGTTCCGGAACCAGCCGCAGTGCTCAAGGTGCCAGAGGGCCCTGCGCATGTCGAAGACGTTCAGGTCGCAGCATTCGAAGAACCAGACGATGCCGTCCTCTTTGTACCGCTCCGCGAATTCCGCGGCCCTGTCGTAGCAGGTCCCCGCAAGGACGTTCAGGACGTCAAGGCAGCCGCCCAGCATGCGGCCCTCCATGCGGAAGGGAGCATCGTCCGCGTTGACCTTGCGGAGTATCGTGGGCTCTGTCACGTTGTAGGGCTCGTACGGGTGCTCCTCGTCCTTCAGCCCCTCCGCTTCCCACATGCCGTAGCTCCGGATGGTGTCCGTTTTTCCGGAGAGAAGCGCGAGGGCGTCCGCCAGCACCGGGTGCCACGGGTCCATACCGAACGCGGGCGCGTTCGGCCCGTAGACGGCAGCGGTGTCGCAGAGCGTCGGAAGGAGGAAGGTAAGGTTCGTGTTGTCGGAAAAGCCCATGAACCAGACGGGCTCCGCGTTCCGGATCGCGTCAAAGTCGATATGGTCCAGGACCTCGCACATGAGCTCACCGCCGCCGCAGGAGATCACGGCGTCAAGGGACGGGTCCGTCAGGTATTCGTTCACCTCCGCGCCGCACGCCTCCGGGGTATTGCTGATGCCGGTCCCGGCTCCGGCGAGCGCGTTCGGTCCCTGGTTCAGCCGGTATCCGAGCGTGCCCAGCACCTCCTGACCGCGCAGAAAGGCGGAGCGGTAGGGCTCCGTCGCGCATCCGAAGGAGGGGGCGATAAAGCCCAGGCTGCCGTTTTCACGAAGATCTGCGGGATATCTCATACTGTACTCCTTTATGCCGGTTTTCCGGCGCCGGCCGTTTTCCGTATATAAAAACACGGAAATGGCTGATATAATTATTAGTTGTATATTGAACGCGCGGCGGCTGCCGCGTGCCTTTTACCAGTATATCACCCCGGAGCGCATCCATGGCAGAAAAACGTACCCCGGACCGGCCGGCATTTTCGGTCGCAGGCTTTTCCCTTCCTTTATATCTCGGCATCCTCGCCATGACCATCGCGGCCATGTACACCGGGAGCGTCCCGTCCGGCATGGTCGGCGGGATGCTTGTCCTTATGGTGTTCGGCGAGGGCTTCAACATGCTCGGGAGGACCGTCCCGGTCGTGAAGACGTACCTCGGCGGGTCGGTCATCTGCATCCTCGGCGCGGCCGTGGTCCGGGCAGCGGGCTTCATCCCCGGCGGGACGCTGGAGATCCTTGACGCGTTCGTGAACCGCCAGGGCTTCCTGGTCTTCTATATTTCCGCGCTGATCTGCGGGAGCCTGTTCAACATCGACCGCGGGCTCCTGATCCGCGCGACGGTAAAGCTTCTCCCGACGGCGATCCTTTCGCTTGCCGTCTGCGTCACGGTGACCGGCCTCCTTTCCACGCTGTTAGGCTTAAGCTTTCTTGAGGGCGTCCTTTATATCGTGATCCCGATGACGAGCGGCGGCATGACGGCCGGCGCGGTCCCGCTTTCCTCCATGTACGCGCAGGTCCTGAACCAGGACGCCGGCATGATCCTCACAAGGATCGCGCCGGCGACGGTCCTCGGCAACGTCATCGCGATCATCTTCGGCGCGCTGGCGAACGATCTGGGCAGGCGGAAGCCGGCCCTTTCGGGGAACGGACAGCTTGTAAACGACGGGACCGCCGCCCCGGAGCGGCCCCCCATGAAGCCCACCTTCAAGAGTCTTACGACCGGCCTCATCATAGCCCTCGGGTTCTATCAGGCCGGCGCCATCTTAAACCGGTTCCTCCCGCTTATCCCGACCTACGCCTGGATGATCATTATGGTCGTCGCTGTCAAAAGCTCGGGGATCCTCTCCGACAGGCTGGAGGACGCGGCGAGAGAGTGGGGCTATTTCGCGATCGACGCGTGGACCGCGGCGGCCCTCACGGGGATCGGCTTTACGCTGATCGACCTCAAGACGATCATGCACACGCTGACGCCCGGCTACCTGCTGGTCGTCCTTGCCGGCGTCCTCACCGTCACGCTGACCGCGGGCTTTATCGGCGCGAGGTTCATGGGGTTCTACCCGATCGAATCGTCGATCGCCGCCGGCATGTGCACCACGAATATGGGCGGCTCCGGAAACGTCGCGGTCTTAAGCAGCGCGGAGCGCATGGACCTTCTCCCCTTCGCGCAGATCGTGACCAGGTCCTGCGGCGCCCTCATGCTGACCATCGGCGGGATCCTGATCCGGCTGCTCGCGTGACCCTTCCGGCCTTCCTTCCCTTTGCAAATTTACATAAAATTATATATACTGTAATGCAAGGGCTTAAAAGCACCTGCGCAATACCAAATCAAGAAGAAGGAAGCATGATCCATGATCAAAGAGCGCGCCATATCCCCGGACGGATATGTGAAGGACCAGGACTACACGGACGATATCCTCTACGGCGTATATCCGTCCTCCCATAACGGCTGCGGCTGGATCGCCTGCTACAACATGCTTCACGCGCTCGACATGGCGGACAGCCCGGAGGAGCAGCTCGCGCGTATGCTGGAGATCCTTCCGTACAAGGGCCGCCGCGGGACGCCGTTCCCGACTGTCGCGCAGTTCTTCCGCCGCGCAGGGGTCCCGGTACAAAGACATTACGGCAGCGCCCGGATCCTCCTGAAATACAGGGAGGCGCCGTGCGGGATCCTCCGCTACGCGGAGGAGGGCGTGCCGCATTACATCACGTTCGTAAAGACAGGAACGCAGAGATACCGGTTCTTCAACGTCGCGGACGGACTGGAGGATTTCGAGACGGACATGGAGAGCTTTATCCGTGGGCGCGTCACGAACCGGAAGCTCCTGGTCCGGCTCCTGGTCCCCGGGAAAAGGTGATACGCCATGCATGAAAAGGAAGCGAAGACCATACTTTCCACGCAGAATGGGATGAACCTTTACTGCGGCTGCAGCTACGGCTGCGTCCTGTGCGACGTGCGCGCCACCGGCGGGCGCATGAAGCATCCGGCGGATGATATCGAGATCCGGGTGAACGCCCCCGAGCTTCTGGAGGTGGCCCTCCGGAGGAAGCGCAGCAAATGCATGATCATGACCGGCTCCATGGGGGATCCCTACCAGCCGGTGGAGGAGGAGCGCGGGCTCATGCGCCGCTGCCTTGAGGTGATTGACCGCTACGGCTTCGGCCTGGTCATCCAGACAAGGTCGGACCTGGTCTTAAGGGACCTGGACCTTTTGAAGAGCATCAACCGCAAGTCCCGCTGCGTCGTCCAGATGAAATTTTCCGCGGCTGATGCCGCCCTTTCCGCGAAGCTTGAGCCGGGCGCGCGCCCGCCGGAGGCCCGCGCGGAGGCGCTCGGGCGGCTGAGGGACGCCGGGATCCCCGCGGTCGCGTGGTTCACGCCGGTACTCCCGTTCATCAACGACACGGAGGACAATATCCGCGCGCTTATGACCGCCGCCGTCGAGGCGGGCGTCTACGGTGTCCGCGGGCCGGCGAAGGAGATCCAGCTCAGGCAGTCGGAGAAGGACGCGTTCTACAGGACGCTGGACGAACGCTTCCCCGGCATGGCGGGCCGCTACAGGGCGGTCTTCGAGGATCCCCTGGAGCTTCCGCTTCCAAAGGGTGACGATCTTTCGGAGCTGGTCCACCAGATCGCCGTGAACTATCACATCGAGGACGATGCCTCACGTCTTTTCACGTATCTCCACGCGTTCGTGGACCGCGAGGCGGGAGAGCAGATGAGCCTTTTCGATTTATAACAGGGAGGGGACGCGCGTTCCGGAAGGGAACGGGCGGGTTCCTGGTACAGGGTATGAAAAAAGAGACGAGACAGCTGCCGCTGAAAGAGATCCTTTTCGGCGGCAGTTCCTTTTACGGGCACGCGCTTGCCATCGCGATGCCGATCATCATCCAGAACACGCTCACGAATATCGTGGGCCTTCTTGACAACGTCATGGTGGGCCAGATCGGCACGGTCCCGATGTCCGCGGTCACGATCGTGAACCAGCTCATGCTGGTGTTCTACGTCTGCGTCTGGGGCGCGGGCGCGGGAGCGGGGATCTTCGGCGCCCAGTATTTCGGGAAGGGGGACCTTGAAGGCTTCCGGCAGACCCTCAGGTTCAAGCTGGTCATGCTGGTTCTGTTCGCGGTCCTGATGGCCGGCGTGTTTTACCTGGCAGGCGGGAGCATCATCCGCCTTTATCTCCCGGAGGGGACGGATCCCGCGGCGGCGGAGGAGACCTGCCTTCTCGCGGAGCAGTATCTTAAGATCATGCTTGCGGGCTTCCTTCCGTTCGCCGTGACGCAGGCAGTCTCTTCGGCGCTCCGCGAGGCGGCGTGCACCGGGCTGCCCATGACGGCGGGGATCTGCGCGATGACGGTGAATTTCGTGTTCAACGCCCTCCTGATCTTCGGACTTTTCGGCTTTCCGAGGCTCGGCGTCGCCGGTGCCGCGATCGCGACGGTCCTTTCAAGGTTCGCGGAGCTGGCCATCGTGCTTGCCGGCGCCCGCGCGATGGAAACGCCGCGCCGCGTCCTAAAGGGGACGCTTGCCTCGTTCCGCGTGCCCGCGCGGCTGACGGCCAGCATTATGCGGAAGGCCTTCCCGCTCATGGCGAACGAATTCCTCTGGAGCTCCAGCGAGGCCGCGCTCCTTTCCGGGTACGCGCGCCGCGGCATCATGGTGATCGCTGCCGTGAACATCGCGTCCACGGTCATGCAGGTGTTCAACCAGATCTCGCTGTCCTTTGGGAACGCCGCGTCCATCATCGTCGGACACGAGCTCGGGGCGGAGCGCTTTGAGGACGCGAAGCATGCATCCTACCGGATGATGTTCATGAGCGTCGCGCTCTGTACGGCGGCAGGCGCCCTGCTTTTCCTCATTGCGCCTGTCATCCCCTCCTTCTATAATACAGAGGAGGAGGTGCGGCACACGGCGTGCCTGCTGATCCGCGTGATGGCGGTCTGGCTGCCGGGGCTGGCGCTCGCGAACGTCGCGTACTTTACGGTGCGCTCCGGGGGCAAGGTGCTCATCACCTTCCTGTTTGACAGCTTTTACGCGTGGACCGTGAAGGTCCCGGTGCTTTTCCTGCTGATGGCCTTTACGGGGCTGTCCGTGGTCCCCGTGTATTTTATCATCATGGGACTTGAGTTCGTGAAGGGGCTGATCGGGCTTATGATCGTGCGCCGCGGAAGATGGATGCGGAACCTGGTCGGCGGCGCGGCGGAGCAGGGCCCGGCGTGAGAAGGGAGACAGAACGATGGGAACGATCGCGAGGATCCGGTACAATTTCAGAGGGCGGGTGCAGGGCGTCGGGTTCCGCTACACCGCCTACTACGCGGCGACGCAGTTCGGGCTGACCGGCTTCGTCCAGAACATGGACGACGGCAGCGTCCTCATGGAGGTCCAGGGACCCCCGGAGGCGATCAAGGGAATGCTCGCGAGGATCAAGGAAAGCCGCTGGATCCACATTGACAGCGCGAACCCGCAGAAGCTCGTGCCGGACCCGGACGAGCGGTCCTTCCGCGTGAAGAGCGGCTGGTAGGCCAGGATCATCCATCCGCGGGACCGGACCGCGTGAAGAGCGGCTGGCAGGCTTCAGATCATCCATCCGCCGGACAGGGTCACGATCTGGCCGGTGAGATAGGGGCCCGCCTCCGCGAGCGTGAGGATAAGGTCCGCGGCCTCCTCCGGCGTGCCGAAGCGGCCTGCCGGGATCTCCTCCATGAGCGCTGCGCGGTCTTCGGGGGAAAGGAAGCTGTTCATCTCCGTGTCGATGGTCCCGGGCGCCACGGCGTTCACCTGGATGTTTGACGGCGCGAGCTCCTTGGCGAGCGCCTTCGTGAACGCGTTCACCCCGCCCTTCGCGGCGGAATAGGCAGCCTCGCAGGAGGCGCCGGCGGTCCCCCAGACGGAGGAGACGTTGATGATCTTCCCGCCGCCGTTTTTCAGCATCTCCGGAACCGCGAGACGCGAAAGGTAAAAGACGGAGGAAAGGTCCGTGCGGATCATCCGGTCCCATTCACCGGGCGTCATGTCCTGGAAGAGGCCGATGTGCGCGGTGCCCGCGTTGTTCACAAGGCAGGTGACGTGCCCGAGCTCTTTTACGGCAAGGCGGAAGAAGGCCTCGCAGTCCGAGGGATCCCCCATGTCGCCGGTAAAGCTGACAGTGCGGGCGCCGAGGGCTTCCGCCTCCGCGCAGACCGCGTCCAGCGCGCCGGTGTTTTTCCGGCAGGAGAGGGCAAGGTCATAGCCCGCGCGGGCAAACAAAAGCGCGGCAGCCTTCCCGATGCCGCGGGCGGCACCGGTGATCACAGCGGTTTTTTTCATGCGGACCTCCATACGGGACAGTTAAACTGTATTTCTGACCGGCGGCGCGGTCGCCCGCGCTGCTGTTTACTGCAAGTGTACCACAGGAAAGGAGCATTTTATGGAAAAGATTTACGACCTTGTCATTATCGGTTCCGGCCCCGCGGGCCTTTCCGCGGCGATCTACGGAGTACGCGCGAAGCTCGACCTTCTCGTGATCGAGCAGGAAATGATGAGCGGCGGCCAGATCCTCAACACATACGAGGTCGACAACTACCCGGGCCTTCCGGGGATCAGCGGCTTCGACCTCGGCATGAAGCTCCGCGAGCACGCGGATAAGCTCGGGGCTGTCTTCGCGGAGGATACCGTGACCGGCCTTGAGGTGAAGGAGGACGGCGTGAAGCAGGTCATCTGCGCGGGCGCGACCTACGAGGCGAAGACCGTCATCATCGCCGGCGGCGCGCACCACAGCCTCCTCGGGATCCCGGGCGAGCAGGAGCTGACCGGCATGGGCGTGAGCTACTGCGCGACCTGCGACGGCGCGTTCTACAGGAACAAGACGACCGCGGTGATCGGCGGGGGCGATGTCGCCCTTGAGGACGCGATCTTCCTCGCGCGCCTCTGCGGGAAGGTCTACATCGTCCACAGGAGGGACGAGTTCCGCGGCGCGCGCGTGCTGCAGGAGAGGCTCCTTTCCATGGAGAACGTGGTCCCGGTCATGGACAGCGTGGGCGTGTCCGTGAACGGCAGCGGCAAGGTCACCTCCCTGACCGTGAAGAACGTGAAGACGGGAGAGGAGAAGGACCTCCCGGTCGACGGCGTATTCATCGCGGTAGGCATCGTCCCGAATTCCGACCCGTACAAGGTGGTCGCGCGTGACGAAAAGGGCTACATCATCGCAGGCGAGACCTGCGAGACGAGCGTGCCCGGGATCTTCGCGGCAGGCGACGTCCGGGGCAAGCAGCTCCGCCAGGTCATCACGGCGGCTGCGGACGGGGCGAACGCCGTGACGAGCGCGGAGCGCTACCTGAACACCGTCTTCAAGGCGTAAAAACCGTCCTGCCGGCATAAAACGGCCCTTCAAGGCGTGAAATACCGTTATTCCGGCCCGGAAACAGCTTTTCAAGGCGTGAAAACCGTCTCTCCGGCCGGAACACCGTCCTTCAGGCACCGGCAGCGGCTTTCCGGCCGGAGCAAAAGCTGCTCAGGCATGGTTTCAGTTTGGTTTACAATAAATAAAAAAACGATCCCGGGGACCTGGAAAAATGAAAATTTCAGGGCCGCGGAGTTCAAAAATCAAAATTATGTCAACCTTTTTTGCACCTACAAGATATTGTAGGTGCTTTTTTTCGCATTTTCGGCTTCCGGAATCGTTTTTTATCCGTTTTATCGTGCAAGATATTGTTCCGGGGAAAATTATGCCTACTAAAGCTTGTTGCGATTCTCCCGAATTGCGCTATAATGAAATTCAGATAAAGCTACAAGATATATGCTGCACAGAAGGGGTGACAGACCAAGTGTACAGACGCAGAATGGAACAGCGCAGGAGGCTTCTCCAGAGCGTGATCCGGTGGCATCCGCTGCTGATCCTTATGATCATGTTCATACTGGGCGCCTGCAGCCGGACGAAGCCGGCCGGATATACTATCACGACCGCCGCGCAGACCGTGGAACAGACGGTGGAGGCGACGACGGCAGCGTTTTCTCTGGTAGAGGAGACGATGCAGGCGGCAAAGCCAAAACCGGCGGACCCCGCGGCGGAGCGGCTTCAGGAGACCGCGGAGGCAGTCCCCGCGTCGGTCACGGAGGACGCGCCGGAGCAGGAGACCACGGCGGCCGGGCTTACGGTCAGCGAAAACGGGAATTACACCTCGAAGGACGAGGTCGCGCTTTATATCCATCTCTACGGACGGCTTCCTTCCAATTATATAACGAAGCGGAAGGCGGAGGACCGGGGCTGGGACTCAAAGAAAGGGAACCTCGACGACATCCTGCCGGGCATGAGCATCGGCGGCAGCACCTTCGGGAACTACGAAGGGCGGCTGCCGGCGGAAAAGGGCAGGAAATACTACGAATGTGACATCGACTACGAAGGCGGCTACAGGAACGCGAAGCGCATCATCTATTCGAACGACGGACTCGTGTTCTATACGGAGGATCATTACAAGACCTTCGAGCAGCTTTACTAGGCCGGCCGGCGGAGGGACGCCGGACAGGAGCCGGAGGGACCGCAGCCTTAAGCGGTCCGCGGAGCACAAATGAAAAAAACACAGTGGATGATCTACACGAAACGGGCCGATTTCAAGCTGCTTGCGGCCCGTTTTTCTGTTTCTCCCGTCCTGGCGCGGATCATGACGAACCGGGGCGTCGGGGAAGACGAAATGGACAGCTATCTTCACGGGACGCTTTCAGAGCTCCCTGACCCGCTCCTTCTGAAGGACCTTGAGAAGGCGGTGCGGATCCTCCTTGAAAAATGCAGGGAGGGAAAGCGGATCCGCATCATCGGGGACTACGATATCGACGGGATCTGTTCGACCTATATCCTCCTGACGGGACTTAAGCGCGCGGGCGCGCGGGCAGACTACGATATTCCGGACCGCGTGAAGGACGGCTACGGCCTCAACATGAACCTGATCGAAAAGGCGCACGCCGACGGGACGGACACCATCCTCACCTGCGACAACGGGATCGCCGCGATCGATGAGATCCGCGCGGCGAAGGAGTACGGGATGACGGTGGTCGTGACGGACCACCATGAGGTCGGGCACGACGCTTCCGGCGTGGAAAAGCTTCCGTCGGCGGACGCGGTCGTGGACCCGAAGCAGGAGGGCTGCCGTTACCCGTTCGACGGGATCTGCGGCGCGGTCGTCGCTTTCTACCTGATCCGAGTCCTGTACCGGGCCGCCGGCATTCCGGAGGCGGAGTGGGAGGAGCTTCTTCCGTTCGCTACCATCGCGACGGTCGGGGACGTCATGTCGCTGAAGCATGAGAACCGGATCATCGTGAAGGAGGGCCTGAAGAGCATCGCGCATACCCGGAACGAGGGCCTGAAAAAGCTCATCGCCCTCTGCGGGCTTGACCCGGGACATATGACTGCCTACAGCATCGGCTTCGTGATCGGCCCCTGCCTGAACGCGGGCGGGCGGCTGGAGTCCGCGAAGGTCGGGCTCGGGATGCTGCTTGAGACGGACCCGGACCGCGCGGAGCGGGCGGCGCTCCACCTGAAGGAGCTGAACGACGAGCGGAAGGAGATGACGAACCGCGGCGTACGCGCGGCGGTCGCCGAGGTGGACCGCGCCATGCCGGACAGGAACGTCCTGGTCGTGTATCTTCCGGACTGCCACGAATCCGTGGCGGGCATCATCGCCGGGAAATTGAGAGAGGCCTACCATAAGCCCAGCATCGTCCTCACAGACAGCGCCGCGGAGGAGTGGCTCAAGGGCTCCGGGCGCTCCATCGAGGGGTACCACATGTTCCGCGCGCTTGAGGAGGCGGAGGACCTGCTGGTGAAGTTCGGCGGGCACCCGATGGCGGCGGGCCTTACGCTGAAGCGGGAGAACGCGGAGGCGCTCGCGGAGCGGCTGAACGCGAACGCGCGCCTCACGGAGGACCAGCTGACCGAAAAGATCTGGATCGACACGGAGCTCCCGTTTTCACACGCGACGAAGCGCCTGATCAATGAGCTTGAGCTCCTCGAGCCCTTCGGGCAGGGGAACGAGAAGCCTCTCTTCGGGCTGCGGGGCGTGCACGTGCGGAGCGTCCGGGTGCTCGGGCGGAACAGGAACGTGGTGAAGCTGATGCTTGCCGACAGGGAAGGGACCTTCATGGAGGCGGTCGCCTTCACGGACGGCGACGCCTTCCTTCAGGAGATGGGGGACAGGCGGGTGATGAGCATCCTTTATTACCCGAAGATCGACGACTACATGGGGAGAAGTTCGGTCCAGGCCGTATTAAAGGGATGGAAATTCTGAGGCTTTACTGTTATACTGAATCCGTGTTGTCCGTTCCCGGACGACCGTCTGCCGCCTGCGGATACAAGGAATGGCGGATACTGCGTACGGCTGTGTTTTGAGATATGCGCGTCTTGATAAAAAAGCTTTCAGGAGGATCAAAATGAAGACTATTGCGGATTATATTCGTACCATTCCGGACTTCCCGGAGCCGGGCATCATGTTCAGGGACATCACCACGATCCTTCAGGATCCGGACGGACTGAACCTCGCGATCACAAAGCTGACGGAAGCGCTTGAAGGCGTTGATTACGACATCGTCGTCGGCCCGGAGTCCCGCGGGTTCATCTTCGGCGTCCCGGTCGCCTACGCGATGCACAAGGGCTTTGTCCCGGTGCGCAAGAAAGGCAAGCTCCCGGCGGAGACCATTTCCGCTTCCTATGACCTGGAGTACGGCTCCGCGACCATCGAGATCCACAAGGACGCGATCAGGCCGGGCCAGAAGGTGGTCATCGTCGACGACCTGATCGCGACCGGCGGGACCATGGAAGCCATCATCCGCCTTGTCGAGGCGCTTGGCGGCGAGGTCGTGAAGATCCTCTTCGTTCTTGAGCTGAAGGGACTTGAGGGAAGGAAGAAGCTCGCGAAGTACGACGTCGGCGCGCTTGTTTCCTACGAGGGAAAGTAAAAAACGAAACCGGAAGGGCTGCCATATTAAGCAGAGCCGTCCGCGGCTCCGCGTCCTAAAGATGCGGGGAGCGGGAGGGCGTATTCTTAATGCGGCAGCCCGTTTTTCATATCCGCGTTTTCCGATATAATGAAAAAAGCGCCGGAAATGAAAAAAGCGCCGGAGCGGAGGATGCTGACGGAAGAAACGCGCTGCTGCCGGACACTTCCGGAGGAAGCGCGGCGGAACGGCAGATGCTTTGAAAAAGTAAAAGGGAGGAAGGCGTATGGCGGGCCTGATCCACTGCTATACAGGAGACGGAAAGGGAAAGACTACGGCGGCCGCGGGGCTTGCCTTGAGAGCCGCGGGCCGGGGGATGCGCGTCCTCTTCGCGCAGTTTTTAAAGGACGGGAGCTCCGGCGAGATCGCTGCGCTGAAGAGCCTGCCTCTGGTCACCTGCGTTCCCTGCCCGAAGCATTCCGGCTTTTTCCGGAGCATGACGGAGGAGGAGCGGAAGGAGACACGGCGCGTGTCCTCGGCCTATTTTGAGGAAGTGGCCGGACGCGCGGTGAAGGAGGGCTGTGACCTCCTGGTCCTTGACGAATTCATGGCGGCCTATACACTTGGGATCCTTGACCGGGAACAGGCGCTTTCCTTTTTAAGAAAGAAGCCCGCGGAGCTTGAGGTGGTCCTCACGGGACGGGACGTTCCGGAGGAGGTCGCAGCGCTCTGCGATTACATCACGGAGTGCAGGAAGGTGAAGCATCCCTTCGACCGGGGGATCACGGCGCGGAAGGGGATCGAATACTGAAGGGCGCGGGAGCACAGTACACGCGGGAAAAGGACCGGATACGGATGACGCTTGACGATTTCAGAGTCTATGACAACGGAAGAGAGCTCCGCGCGGGCTACACGACGGGGACCTGCGCCGCTGCCGCGGCGAAGGCTTCCCTGACCATGCTCCTCACGGGGGAGGCGGTGGAGGCGGTCTTCGTTACGCTCCCGGCGGGCCCGGTGCTCACGCTTGAGACGGAGGAGGTCCGTATGGAGCGGGACTTCTGTTCCTGCGCGGTCCGGAAGGACGCGGGCGATGATCCTGACGTCACGGACGGGATCCTGGTCCATGTGAAGGCAGAGCTGGTCCCCGGGCCGGCGGGCGTGGAGATCCTGGGCGGCGCCGGCATCGGCCGCGTGACCAGGCCTGGGCTTGACCAGCCGCCGGGCGAGGCGGCAATCAACCGTGTGCCGCGGGAGATGATCCGGCAGGGCGCTGAGGAGGTCCTCAAGGCGGCAGGCGTCTCCCCGCGTGTGCGGTTTACGGTGTCAGCCCCGGAAGGCGAGGCGCTCGCCGGAAAAACGTTCAACCCGCGGCTCGGGATCACAGGCGGGATCTCCATCCTGGGGACCTCCGGCGTGGTGAAGCCCATGAGCAGGAGCGCCCTGGTCGATACGATCCGTGTGGACATGCGCGTGCACGCGGCGGAGGGAAGGCCGGTCCTTGCGGTCCCCGGCAACTACGGCCTCGCGTTTCTGAGCCGGACCTACGGGATCCCGGAGGCGGATCCTGTCATCATATCGAATTACGTCGGGGAGGCGGTCGACGCGGCCTGCGAGTACGGGGCGCGCGGCCTGGTGCTTGCCGGCCATCTCGGGAAGTTCGTAAAGCTCGCCGGCGGGATCATGAACACGCATTCGCGCGAGGCGGACTGCCGGATGGAGATCCTCCTCGCGCATGCGGTGCGCTGCGGGGCGCCGCAGGAGGTGCTCCGGCGGATCCTCGGGGCGGCCGCCACGGAGGAGGCAGTGGACCTGATCGACGGCGCGGGCCTTAAGGAGGCCGTGTTTTCCTCGGTCCTCACCGCAGCGGAGAAGAGCATCAGCCGGAGAAGCGGCGGGAGGATCAGTACGGCGGTCATCATCTATACGCTGAAGCACGGCATCCTCGCGGAGAGCGGGAACGCGCGGCAGCTGATCGAAGCATATAAAGGAGGCGGTGGGACATGGGAAAGGTCCTGATCTTCGGAGGAACCACGGAGGGACGCGCGCTGGCGGAATACTGCAGCCGGCAGGGCATTCCGGCCGCCGTGTCCGTCGCGACGGATTACGGGGAGGAAATGCTGGACGGCTGTCCCGGGATGGAGATCCTGAACGGGCGTCTTGACGGGCCTGCCATGACGGCCCTCCTTAAGGAGGGGCGCTTTGACCTGGTCCTCGACGCGACCCACCCGTACGCTGCGGAGGTGTCCGCGAATATCGCTGCCGCCTGCAGGGAGGCGGGCGTCCGGCGCGTGCGCGTGCTGCGCCCGGAGGCGGAAGGATCCGCGGCCCGCGGTGAGGAGACGGCGGAAGGTCCTGCGGCCCGCAGGGACGAGACGGCGGAAGGAAACAGCGCTGTCATCTCCGTGGACAGTGCCGCCGAAGCCGCGGCATATCTCCTTAAAACAGAGGGAAACATCCTCCTGACGACCGGAAGCAAGGAGCTGCCGGCATTCAGCGCGTTGCCGCGGGAGCGGCTATTTGTCCGCGTGCTCCCGAGCGCCGACGCGGTCCTTCTCGCGCGGGAGGCAGGCATCCCGTCCCCGCACATCATCGCGATGCAGGGACCGTTCACCGAGGAGCTGAACACGGCGCTCCTCCGCCAGTACGGCTGCAGGTATCTTGTCACGAAGGATTCCGGGAAGAACGGCGGGACGGCGGAAAAGCTCCGCGCGGCGCGGGCTGCGGGCGCGCTTGCCGTCATGATCGGCCGTCCGGAAAAGGAGCAGGGGATCACCCTCCGGGAGGCGTACGCGGTCCTCGCCGGACGGGTGCCGGCGGATGCGGAGCGGGGACCGGCTCCGGCAGGCGCAGTGCAGGGCGGCGCTGAGATCGTGATCGCGGGCATCGGCCCGGGAAGCGAAGCGCTGATGACGGGAGAGGTGCGGGAGGCGGTCCTCCGCGCGGACCTTCTGATCGGCGCGAAGCGCATGGTGGAGACGGCGCTCCGGCTCAGGGAAAACACGCAGGAGGCCTTTTCTTCCAGGAGCGTGCAGGAAACGGCTCTTTCCCGGAAGGCACCGGAGATTTATATTTCCTGGAAGGCGGAGGAGATCGCGGACCGGATCCGCCGCGCGGAGGCGGACCCCGGGATCCGGCGGATCTGCGTCCTGATGAGCGGGGATACCGGCTTTTACAGCGGCGCGGAAGGCCTTCTCGCCGTGCTTTCAGGAGGAGAAAAGGAAAACGCCCCGGGCGGGGGCGGTGCCCCGGGAGGCATCCGCTGCCTCCCCGGGATATCTTCACTTTCGTATCTTGCGGCAAGGTGCGGCCTTGCCTGGCAGAGTATTGCCCCGGTGTCCATCCACGGGAGAAGGGACAACTGGCTCGCGGTGCTTTTAAGGACCGGGGCCGTGTTCCTCGTGCCTCAGGACCGGAGCGGCGTTGACGAGGCAGCGGCGCTGCTGGCCGGGTCGGGCCTGGGGGATGCCCGCATCTTCTGCGGGGAGGACCTGTCGTCCGAAAAGGAGCGGATCACGGTCTGCGCGGCGTCGGAATGGGCAGGTGCCGCGGAGAAGCTGCCTCCCGGAAGGCTCTGCTCCGCGATCCTCATGCTTCCCGGCGGGAAGCCGCGGCCCGAAGCCCCGGGGATCCCGGACAGCGCCTTCACCCGCGCGAAGGTCCCGCTCACCAAGGAGGAGGTCCGCGCGGTCGTCATGTCGAAGCTTAAGGCAGCGCGCGGCGCGGTCTGCTGGGATATCGGCGCGGGGACCGGCGGGATGACCGCGGAGCTTTCGATGGCGGCGGAGACCGGACGGGTCTTCGCGGTCGAAAAGGAGGAGGACGCGGCCGCGCTTCTTGAGGAGAACATCAGGAAGCTCGGGCTCTACAACGTCACGCTGGTGAAGGGAGCCGCGCCGCAGGCACTGGAGGGCCTGCCGGCCCCGGACTTTGTCTTTGTCGGAGGCTCCTCGGGGAACCTTCAGGAGATCCTTGAGGCAGTGTACTTAAAGAACCCGCAGGCGCGTACCGCGGTCACCGCGGTGACGCTTGAAACGGCGGGAGAGCTTTTCCGCCTTCTGGAAGCTTACAGGGCGTCAGGGTACGTGACGGACTGCGTCCAGCTTTCCGTCACGGGGACCAGGGCCGCCGGGAGGTACCACCTTCTTTCGGCGCAGAACCCGGTATTCATTGCCCTCATCCGCCCGGAAGACGGGAGGGGCGCATGATCCTGGTCATCGGAGGAAGCGCGAGCGGCAAGTCGGAATACGCGGAGCGGCTCATCCTTCAGCTTCCCGGCCCGCATGTCTACCTCGCCACCATGGCGGCGGACGACGCGGAAAGCCGGGAAAGGGTCAGGAGGCACAGGGAGGCGCGGAAGGGCTCAGGCTTCCGCACGGTCGAACGCGCGGCAGGCCTTCAGGACGCGGACGTCCGCCCTGAGGAGAACGTCCTTCTTGAATGCCTTTCGAACCTCGCGGCGAACGAGATGTTCCCCGCGGACGGTCCCCCGCGGAGCGCGGAGGAGACGGAAGAGGCGCTCGTCAGGGAGGTACTTTCGCTTCGGGACCGCTCAAGGGAGCTTGTCGTGGTGGGAAACCGCCTCACCGGGGGCGGCACGGACTATGAAGGGCTTACGGATGCCTGGCTCCGCGCGTTTTCCGCGGCCCAGAACCGGATCGCGGCGGAGGCGGACGAGGTGTGGCGTGTGGCGGGGGGCATCCCGGAACGGCTGAAATGACGGAGAAAGGAGCGGCATGGATATTTTAAGATCGGTCATCATCGCGTTTTCCATGTACTCCAGGATCCCGGTGCCGCGGGTCACCTGGAGCAAGGGAAGTATGCGCTTTTCGCTCGCGTTCTTCCCGCTGGTCGGCGCGGCGGAGGGGCTTCTTTTCTACGCGGCATGGGCTGTCCTGTCCCTGCCGGAGCTCCATGTCCCGCCGATGCTCCGCGGGGCGGTGCTTGCCTGTTTTCCGTTTTTCTACACGGGAGGCATCCACATGGACGGGTTTATGGACACGGCGGACGCGCTCGGGTCGAACCGACCGAGGGCGGAAAAGCTGAGGATCCTCAAGGACCCGCATGCCGGCTCCTTCGCGGTGCTGAGCGCCGGGCTTTACCTGATCCTTTATTATGCGTCGGTCGCAAGCCTCACGTCCCGCGCGCAGATCCTGACGCTGTCCTTCATGTTCGTTTTTTCCCGCGTGCTGAGCGCGGCGGCGCTCATCCTTCTTCCGAACGCGCGCGGGGAGGGGAGCGCGTGGACGTTTTCGGCATCGTCCGACAGGCGCTTTACAGTCGCGGCGCTCATGCTCTGGGGGACCCTTTCATTCGCCTCTCTCCTTGTTTTCTGCGGGAAGCCAGGCGTTACGGCAGTCCCCGCCGCGGCAGCCGTGTTTTTCGTCTACGTCCGGACGGCGCTGAAGGAATTCGGCGGCGTCACGGGAGACCTGGCGGGCTGGTTCCTCTGCATCGCGGAGCTCGCGGCGGCAGCGGCAGCCGCGTTCTTCCCGTGAAGACATGAGAAATCTTGCATTTCCGCGGGGTTTTCTTTATAATAACAATTTATATAATCATTTTGACTTGTCAGGCAGGACTCCGGAAGGACGGACGTCCCGCGCCTGGAGGAAGGAGGTCAGACGGTGGAAACAGCAGTAATGAATAAGGAAGAGGCCGGCAGCGCTGAGGCTATGAAAAGCGCGCAGGCACCCGGCGGCGCGCAGCCGGCCGGAAACGGACAGCCCGTTTCACAGCTGAAGATCGCGGAGACGCCTGCGGCGTACACAAGCCCGCAGATCCTTTACGATGAGCTGATATCCACGATCAGACGCTATCATCCATCGGATGACCTCAGCCTGATCCACCGCGCGTACATGACCGCGAAGAACGCCCATATGGACCAGAAACGCAAATCGGGGGAGCCTTACATTATCCACCCGATCTGCGTCGCGATCATCCTCGCGAATCTTGAGCTCGACAAGGAGACGATCATCGCGGGGCTCCTGCACGACGTCGTCGAGGACACCATCCTTACCGCGGAGCAGATCAGCCGCGTATTCGGGGCGGACGTCGCCCAGCTCGTGGACGGCGTCACAAAGCTCACGCAGATGTCCTGGACCACGGACAAGCTCGACCTGCAGGCGGAGAACCTGCGGAAGATGTTCCTCGCCATGGCGAAGGATATCCGCGTCATCCTGATCAAGCTTGCCGACCGCCTGCACAACATGCGGACGCTGGAGTTCATGAAGCCCGAGAAGCAGAAGGAGAAAGCGCGCGAGACGCTTGAGATCTACGCGCCGATCGCCGACCGCCTCGGTATCAGCAAGATCAAGGTGGAGCTCGACGACCTGTCGATCCGCTACCTTGAGCCCGAAAAGTATAAAGAGATCACGACCAAGGTCAGAGAGCGGAACGCAGAGCACGAGGCCTTCGTCGACGGCATCGTCCGCGAGATCGAGGAGATCCTGAAGGAGTCCGACATCAAGGGGACGGTGAACGGCAGGCAGAAGCATATCTTTTCCATTTATAAAAAGATGGTCCGGCAGGGCAAGAACTTTGACCAGATCTACGACCTCTTCGCGGTGCGCGTCCTGGTCGAATCGGTCAAGGACTGCTACGCGGTCCTCGGCGTGATCCATGAGCGCTTCAAGCCGGTCCCCGGCCGCTTCAAGGATTACATCGCCATGCCGAAGCCCAATATGTACCAGTCGCTCCACACGACGCTCATCTACCATAACGGGCAGCCGTTCGAGATCCAGATCCGGACCTACGAGATGCACCGCACCGCGGAATACGGTATCGCGGCGCACTGGAAGTACAAGGAGGCGGGCAGCGGCGCGAACGCGGCGGGAGCCGAGGACGCGAAGATGAACTGGCTTCGCCAGATCCTCGAGTGGCAGAAGGACAGCTCCGACAACAAGGAGTTCCTCGGCGACGTGAAGAGCGAGCTTTCGCTTTTCTCCGACACGGTCTACTGCTTCACCCCGTCGGGTGACGTCAAGGACCTGCCCATGGGCTCCACGCCTGTGGATTTCGCCTACGCCATCCACTCCGCGGTCGGAAACCGCATGGTCGGCGCCCGCGTAAACGGGAAGCTCGTGAACATCGACTACCAGATCAGGAACGGGGACCGGATCGAGGTCATCACCTCGCAGAATTCCAAGGGCCCGAGCCGCGACTGGCTGAAAATCGTCAAGAGCGCGCAGGCGAGGAACAAGATCAATGCCTGGTTCAAGAGCCAGCTGAAGGAAGAAAACATCGTGCGCGGCAAGGAGCTTATGGCCGTGTACGCGAAAAGCAAGGGGATCGACCTCTCCTCGGTCATGAAGCCGGAGTATCAGGAGAAGGTCATCCGCCGGTACGCGTTCCGCGACTGGGAATCCGTCCTCGCGACTGTGGGACACGGCGGCCTGAAGGAAGGCCAGGTCGTGAACCGGCTCGTCGAGGAGCACCGGAAGGTCACGGAGAAGCAGGTCACGGACGAGACGGTCCTCGCGGGCGCTTCGGAGAGCGCGCAGAAGATCGTGCCCGAGGTCGCCGTCAGGAAGAGCGGCAACGGGATCGTCGTGAAGGGGATCCACGATCTCGCGGTCCGTTTCTCCATGTGCTGCGCGCCGGTGCCGGGCGATGAGATCGTCGGCTTCGTGACGCGCGGGCGCGGCATCTCGATTCACCGGACCGACTGCTTCAATATCATCTCGCTTCCCGAAGGGGAACGGGGGCGCCTGATCCCTGCTGAGTGGCAGGTGCCGGACGGCGAGGAGGCGAAGTACCGGACGGAGATCCGGATCATCGCGAGGAACCGTGTGGGCCTGTTCGTGGATATCTCAAAGATCTTCACGGAACGGAACATCGACATCCTGAGCATCAACACGAGGACGAACAAGCAGGGGATCGCGACGGTCATCCTTTCCTTTGATATCGGCGGAGTGAATGAGCTCCGCTCCCTGAGCGAGAAGCTCCGCCAGGTCGAGAGCGTGATGGACATCGAGCGCACGACGGGCTGACGCGAACGCCTGAAAAGAATACTGAACCGGGAGGCTCAAGATGGAGATCGTAAGAAAGGTCCTCGGACCGATCCAGACCAATGTATATTATGTGTTCGACAAGGAAACGAAGGAGTGCGTGATCATAGACCCGGCGGATGAGGCCGGCAGGATCAAGGCGTACATCGCGAAGGAGGGGCTGAAGCCCAGCCTCATCCTCCTGACCCACGGGCACTTTGACCACGTCTCCGCGGCGGATGAGATCCGGAACTTCTACCATATCCCGGTATGGGCGCTGGACAAGGAGAAGGAAACGCTCCTTGACCCCGTGCTGAACGGGGACGCGCGCTTCCTCCGGAAGAATCTCCAGATCCGCCCGGACCGCTTCTTCACCGACGGAGAGAAGTTCACCCTTCTCGGCGCGGAGTGGGAGGTCATCTGGACGCCCGGCCACACGGAAGGGTCCTGCTGCTTCTATGTGCCGTCGGAGGGCATCCTGTTCTCCGGGGACACGCTGTTCCAGCAGAGCATCGGCCGCTTCGACATGCCGGGCGGCTGCTTTGAGGATATCTGTCATTCCGTCCGCGAGAAGCTTCTGAAGCTCCCGGAAAGGACCGTCGTTTTCCCGGGGCATATGGAGGAGACGACCATCGGCTTTGAACGGCGCTACAACCCGCTTGCCGTCTGAGCAATGCATCGCCGCGGCGGGCGGCGGGAAAGCTTTTTATGATCGCACTGATTCTTGACGGCGTCCCGTTTGAGCAGGACGTCAGGGAACTGTTCATGGCGTTTTATCCGGGAGAGCGCTACACGCACGTCCCGGATGAGAATGCCATGATTTCATTTCACGCTGAGCCGGTCGGAGAACCGGCTTTTTCGTGTGCCGGCGGCTTTGAGATCTCGCCGGACGCGCCGGAGGGGACGATGCTCGGATACCTCAGGCTTTCGCTTACCGTGCGCGGACAAGACGCGCCGGCGGGCGGACGCACCCGGGTGTTCTACTCCGCGGCATACACGGACCGCCTTCACACAAAGAATGCCTTAAAGCGCGCGGTCTACCTTGCGCTTTCCGGGGAAAACGGGCGTACGCTCCCCTGGGGGACGCTCACCGGCATCCGCCCGACGAAGCTTGCGCTTACGGAGCTCCGGAACGGCGTTCCGGAGGAGACGGTGAAGCAGCACTTCCGCGAGCGGTATTTCATGTCGGAGGAGAAGACGGAGCTCTGTGTCCGCACGGCGGCGCATGAGCTTCAGGCGGTCAGGGGACTGGACCTTCAGGACGGCTGGAGCCTTTACGTCGGCATCCCGTTCTGCCCGACGACCTGCCTTTACTGTTCCTTTACCTCCTACGCGATCGGCCGCGCGGGCAAAAAGGTGGAAACGTACCTGGACGCCCTGGAGAAGGAGCTCCGCGCCGTCGCGGAGATCATGAAGGGAAGGCCGCCGGAGACCGTCTACATGGGCGGGGGAACGCCGACCAGCCTTTCCGCGGCACAGCTGGACCGTGTCCTGTCGGCGCTTGAAGCCTGCTTTGACATGACACGCGTGAAGGAGCTTACGGTCGAGGCCGGCCGCCCGGACAGCATCACGGAGGACAAGCTCCTCGCGCTGAAGCGCCACGGCGTGACCAGGATCTCCATCAACCCGCAGACCATGAAGCAGGAGACCCTGGACCTGATCGGCAGGAGACACACGGTGGAGGAGTTCAGGGAAAAGTTCCTGCTTGCCAGGGCCCTTGGCTTCGACAACATCAACACCGACCTGATCGTCGGGCTCCCGAACGAAACGGAGGACGATGTGCGCCGCACCATGGAGGGCATCCGCGCCCTTGCCCCCGACGACGTGACGGTCCACAGCCTTGCCCTGAAGCGGGCCGCCAGGCTCAACACGAAGAAGGAGGATTACGCGGAGGTGACCTACGGGGACGCCTCCCGGATGGTCTCGATCGCGGCGGAATGCTGCACGGAGATGGGGCTCTCGCCGTATTACCTTTACCGCCAGAAGAACATGGCCGGCAATCTTGAGAACGTCGGCTGGTGCAGGCCGGGACGCGAGGGGCTCTACAACATCCTCATCATGGAGGAGCTCCAGACGATCGTCGGCTGCGGCGCGGGCACGACCACGCGCGTGGTCTGGCCGGACGAGGACCGCTACGAGCGCGCGGAGAACGTGAAGGACCCGGAGCTCTACGCGGCAAGGCTCGATGAGATGGTCGGCCGGAAGAAAACGCTATTGTTTTCACGGTATTTTAAAGTACAATGATAACCGGGCGGGACTCTTTTCCCGCGCGGGCCGGGAACGGCTTTCAGACGTCCGGGCAGCGCGCGGAGGGGAGCGCGGCCGGCTTAAAACGAAAACGGAGAAACGATCATGGCAATGAAAAAGAAACCTGTCACCGGGATGAAGGACATCCTGCCCGCGGAGATGCAGCTCCGCGACTATCTCATGGGCATCATCAAGGACACCTACCGGGGCTTCGGCTTTACCCCCATGGAGACTCCCTGTGTCGAGCACATCGAGAACCTCACCTCCAAGCAGGGCGGGGACAATGAAAAGCTGATCTTCAAGATCCTGAAGCGCGGCGAGAAGCTGAAGCTTGAGACTGCGGAGAAGGAGGAGGACCTCACCGACAGCGGGCTCCGCTACGACCTGACCCTCCCGCTGACCCGCTACTACGCGAACAACAGCGCGGTCCTTCCGTCGCCGTTCAAGGCACTGCAGATCGGCTCCGTCTGGAGGGCGGACCGCCCGCAGAAGGGACGCTTCCGCCAGTTCACACAGTGCGACATCGATATCCTCGGAGAGCCGACGAACCTTGCGGAGATCGAGCTGATCCTCGCGACCACCACGGCGCTCAGGCGCATCTGCCCCGACAACGCCTTTACGGTCCGCGTGAACGACAGAAGGATCCTGAAGGCCATGGCAGGCTGGGCGGGCTTCCCGGAGGAGGCGTCCGACCAGGTGTTCATCACGCTTGACAAGATGGACAAGATCGGCACTGACGGCGTGCGGGAGGAGCTCGTCGCAAACGGTTTTGAGGCTGCCGCAGCGGACAGGTACCTTGACCTTCTCGGAAGGTGCGGGAAGGACGCGGACGCAGTGCGCGCGCTCGGCGGGACGCTCGGGGACGCGCTGGAAAGCGGCGCGGCGGAGAATCTTGCGGAGATCATGGATACCGTGTGCGGCTGCTCCGACGGCGGCTTCGGGCTGTCCTTTGACCCGACGCTGGTCCGCGGCATGGGCTACTACACCGGCACCATCTTCGAGGTCTCCATGGAGGGATTTGGCGGCAGCGTCGCCGGCGGCGGACGCTACGACAGGATGGTCGGGAAGTTCACCGGACAGGATACGCCGGCCTGCGGCTTCTCGATCGGCTTTGAGCGCATCATCACCATCCTCCAGGACCGCGGCTTTTCCATTCCCGGACAGCGGGGGAAGAAGGCCTTCCTCTTTGAGAAGGGGATCGGCGCGGCCGGGCTCGCGGAGATCCTTAAGAAGGCGGCGGAAGAGCGCGCGGCAGGGTCAGACGTGCTCGTTGTACGCATGAACAAGAACAAAAAGTTCCAGAAGGAACAGCTTTCCGCGCAGGGCTACACGGAGTTTGAGGATTTCTACAATAAATAATAATCAACTGCCGCCCGCTCCGCGGCAAGGGAGCGCGGCAGCGGCATATAAGAGGAGAAGATCGACATGTCAGAATCAATGAAGGGTTTAAAAAGGTCCCACCGCTGCGCGGAGGTCGTGAACGCGCCGGAGGGCTCCGAAGTCACCGTCATGGGCTGGGTGCAGAGAAGCCGCAACAAGGGAGGCATCATCTTTACGGATCTCCGCGACCGCACCGGTATCCTGCAGATCGCGTTTGAGGAGGCGGAGTGCGGCTCCGAGGTGTTCGCGAAGGCGGCGACGCTCCGCAGCGAGTACTGCATCGCCGTCACCGGCATCCTTGAGAAGCGCGCGGGCGCGGCGAACACCGCGCTTCTTACCGGCGCGCTCGAGGTCCGCGCGAGAGGGCTCCGCATCCTTTCCGAGTCCGAGACCCCGCCGTTCCCGGTCGAGGAGAATTCGAAGACGAAGGAGGAGCTCCGCCTTAAGTACCGCTTCCTTGACCTGAGGAGGCCGGACATCCAGAGAAACATCATCACCCGCTCGAAGATCGCGACGCTCACCAGGGCGTTCCTCGCGGAGAACGGGTTCCTTGAGATCGAGACTCCGACGCTCATCAAGAGCACGCCGGAGGGCGCCCGCGACTATCTTGTGCCGAGCCGCGTCCATCCCGGAACCATGTACGCGCTGCCGCAGTCGCCGCAGCTTCTGAAGCAGCTCCTCATGTGCTCGGGCTACGACCGCTACTTCCAGCTCGCGCGCTGCTACCGCGACGAGGATCTCCGCGCCGACCGCCAGCCGGAATTCACCCAGATCGACATGGAGCTTTCCTTTGTCGACGTGGATGATGTCCTGGACGTCAACGAGCGCCTGCTTAAACATCTCTTCAAGGAGGTCCTGAATGTCGACGTGCAGCTCCCGATCCCGCGGATGACCTGGCAGGAGGCTATGGACAACTACGGCTCCGACAAGCCGGACCTCCGCTTCGGCATGAAGCTTGTGAACGTCACGGAGCTCGTGAAGGACTGCGGCTTCGGCGTCTTCATGAACGCCATCAAGGCCGGCGGCAGCGTCCGCGGCATCAACGCCGAGGGCCAGGGCGGCATGCCGAGAAAGAAGATCGACGCGCTGGTCGAGTTCACGAAGACCTACGGCGCGAAGGGCCTTGCCTATCTTGCGGTCAATGCAGACGGCAGCTACAAGTCCTCCTTCGCGAAGTTCATGCAGCCGGAGGAGCTTGACGCCCTCGTGAAGGCCATGGACGGAAAGCCGGGAGACCTTCTGTTCTTCGCGGCGGACAAAAACAAGGTGGTCTGGGACGTCCTCGGCAATCTCCGTCTCGAGATCGCGCGGCAGCTCGGCCTCCTGAAGAAGGACGACTACAGGTTCCTGTGGGTCACGGAGTTCCCGCTGCTTGAGTGGTCCGAGGAGGAGAACCGCTTCAAGGCCATGCACCATCCGTTCACCATGCCCATGGAGGAGGACTGGGACAAGATCGATTCCGACCCGGGCGCTGTCCGCGCGAAGGCGTACGACATCGTCCTGAACGGCACCGAGATCGGCGGCGGCTCCGTCCGTATCCACCAGTCCGACATCCAGTCGAAGATGTTCGAGGTCCTGGGCCTTTCCGAGGAGGTCGCGAAGCAGCGCTTCGGCTTCCTGCTTGAAGCGTTCAAGTACGGCGTCCCGCCGCACGCAGGCCTTGCGTACGGCCTGGACCGCGTGGTCATGCTGATGGTCGGCGCCGACACGATCCGCGACGTCATCGCGTTCCCGAAGGTCAAGGATGCCTCCGACATGATGATGAACGCGCCCGACCATGTAGACCAGAAGCAGCTGGACGAGCTGGCGATCCGGTTCGACGAGAAGGAGATCGCGGAGATCGAGGCTGCCAGAAAATAAGGGGTTATTATGGAAAATACCAGGATCCTCGTCGTTGACGACGAAGCCAGGATGCGGAAGCTCGTAAAGGACTTTTTAAGCGCGAAGGGCTATGACGTGGCCGAGGCAGCCGACGGCGAGGAGGCTGTGAGGAAATTCATGGCGGACAGGAGCATCAGCCTCCTGATCCTTGACGTGATGATGCCGAAGATGGACGGGTGGGAGGTCGTAAAGACCATCCGCCGCGAGTCCTCGGTCCCGATCATCATGCTGACGGCGAAGGGGGAGGAGCGGGACGAGCTCCAGGGCTTTAATCTCGGCGTGGACGAGTATATCTCGAAGCCGTTCAGCCCGAAGATCCTGGTCGCGCGCGTCGAGGCGATCCTCCGCAGGAGCCAGTCGTCCGGCGGGGAGGAAAAGCTCGCCGCGGGCGGGATCGAGGTCGACAAGACCGCGCACGAGGTCCGCGTGGACGGGGAGCCGGTGGAGCTTTCCTTCAAGGAGTTCGAGCTCCTCACCTATTTTATCGAGAACAGGGGCATTGCCCTTTCCAGGGAGAAGATCCTGAACAACGTATGGAACTACGACTATTTCGGGGACGCGAGGACCATTGACACGCATGTCAAGAAGCTCCGCGCGAAGCTCGGGAGATGCGGCAGCTATATCCATACGATCTGGGGCATGGGCTATAAGTTTGAGATCGAAGAGGATGCGTGATGAAGCATTCCATCAGGGCGCGCTTTACGGTCCTGTTCCTTTCGGTCGTCGCGGCGCTGCTTCTGGCCGCCGTCGCGCTCAACACCTTCGGGCTTGAGCGGTTTTACCGCGCGGAGAAGGTAAAGAACATCGAGCGCGCCTACCAGGCGATCAACGCGGTGGTCATCCGGGCGGACGGGCTTACGGACGAGGACACGGAAGAGCTTCAGGAGATCCTGAACGAATATTCCGGAAAATACAATATCACGATCGCGGTCATGGATTCCGCGACGAGCAGGATGATCTGCACCTCGGAGCGCGGGAGCGACTCCCTGTTCCGGCGCGCGCAGCGGTTCCTGTTCGACCGTGATATCCAGTCGAAGTCGGTCATGCTGAAGCGGTCGGACGATTTCATGATCCTGAGCGCCTACGACGAGGAGACGAACTCCATGAACATCGACGCGCTCGGCTACTGCGGGGACAACCAGACGGTCCTCATCATGTCGACGCCGGTGGCGAACCTCAAGGAGAGCGTCCAGCTGGCGAACCGCTTTCTTGCGTATGTCGGCCTCTTCACGCTCGTGCTCGGTATCATCGTCATTTCCTTTATGACGCGGCAGGTGACGCGGCCCATCCAGCAGCTCGCCGCGCTGTCCGAGAAGATGGGGCGGCTTGAATTCGGCGAGCGCTACACAGGGACCAGCGAGGACGAGATCGGTGTCCTCGGCGGGAACATGAACATCATGGCCGGGAAGCTCGAGGAGACGATCACCGAGCTCCAGAAGGCGAACGCGTCCCTGAAGGAGGACATCCGGCGCAAGGAAGAGATCGACGAGATGCGGAAGGAGTTCATCGCGAACGTCTCCCACGAGCTGAAGACGCCGATCGCCCTGATCCAGGGGTACGCCGAGGGACTCGCGGACGGGCTCTGCGAGGACCCGGAGAGCCGGAAGGAGTACCTGGACGTCATCATCGACGAGTCGGATAAGATGAACAGCCTGGTCAGGCAGCTCCTCACGCTTTCAAGGCTCGAGTCGGGCGCGCCGGACCTTTCGGTCTCGGAGTTCGACCTTGCCGAGCTGATCCGGGGCGTCCTCGCGAATTCGAGGATCCTCGCGGAGGAGAAGGACGCGCGTCTCGAGTTCGAGCCGGAAGGCCCCCTGCCCGCGCGGGCGGACGAGTTCCGGATCGAGGAGGTCGTCACGAATTACGTGAGCAACGCCGTCCACCATGTGAACGAGGGCGGCGTGATCCGGGTCACCGCGGAGAAGGTGCCCGGGCCCAGGTACCGCGTCCATGTGTTCAATACGGGGAGCCATATCCCCGCGGAGGACATCGCGCACGTCTGGGACAAATTCTATAAAGTAGACAAGGCGCATTCGCGCGCCTACGGCGGGACGGGCATAGGCCTGTCCATCGTGCAGGCAGTTATGGAAGCCCACCATATGGGCTATGGTGTCGAAAACAGGGATGATGGCGTCGACTTCTGGTTCGAGACAGAGGCAGTGCAGATATCCTGAAGGATCCTGTAGAGGCACAGGTGCCCGGGAGTACAGGACAGACAGGAGGTTTTATGGGAAACAGCCATTCCATGCGGGCGATGGAGATCGTGTGCTGCGGTCTTTTTGCCGCCCTGATGGCAGTCGGGGCCGCGGTCAAGATCATGATCCCGGTCGGGATCTTCCAGGTCACGTTCTCGCTCCAGCTGCTTTTCGCCCTGATGGCGGGGCTGCTGCTTGGTCCGAAGCTGGGCTTCCTGAGCGTCCTTGTATACCTGATCGAGGGACTCTGCGGGCTTCCTGTCTTCGCGCACGGCGGCGGGCCGGGCTATCTCGCGAAGCCGACCTTCGGCTTCCTGATCGGCTTTGCCGCGGCGGCGTACATTGCGGGACTCTTAAGGGACCGCTTCGGGAAGCGCGGCTTCGCGCGGTTCATCCCGGCAGCGGCGGCAGGGACCACGGCGTACTATATCTGCGGCCTTGTCTATTACAGCATGATGGTGAACATGATCCTTCCTGCCGGCCGTGAGATCGGCCTTAAGGAACTCATCATGGTATGGTTTTTAAGCACTGCGGCACCGGATTACGGGCTTGCCGTCCTTGCGGCGTTCATCGCCGAACGGATGGGCCCCGTCCTGCGAGGTACTGGTTTATGGAACTGAAGATCGCGACCCGCGGCAGCGCGCTTGCGCTGGTACAGGCCGGAGAAGTCAAGGAGGCCTTGGAACGTCAGGGCCTTTCATGCGTAATAAAGGTAGTAAGGACACGGGGCGACGTGGACCGCGGCGCGCTCCGGGAGATCGGGGGAAACGGCCTTTTCGTGCGTGAGATCGAGAGCGAGCTCCTTTCGGGCGGGGCGGACATCGCGGTCCACAGCGCGAAGGACCTCCCCTTCCTTCTCGCGGAGGGGCTCGTGACCGGCGGCGTCCTCGCGGCCGGGGATCCGAGGGACTGCCTCCTGACCAGGAAGGGCTTTCAGAGGGAAAAGGGGAAGCCCTTTTCTGTCGGGACAGGGAGCCCGAGGAGGCGCCGGGAGTACGCGGCGCTCGACCCGGACGCCTCGTTTTCCGAGCTCCGCGGAAACGTCACGACACGGCTGAAAAAGCTTGCGGCAGGGGAGTATGACGGCATCATCCTCGCGAAGGCGGGCCTTGACCGTCTCGGCGCGGACCTTTCCGCCTTCGACGTGCGGGTGTTCGGCACGGACGAGATGATCCCGGCGGCGTGCCAGGGGATCCTTGCGCTCGAATGCCGCGCGGACGATGCTGCCGTGTGCCGGATCCTTTCCTCTGTGACCGACGCAGCGGCAATGAGGCGCTTTAAGGCGGAGCGGGAGCTCTTCCGGGCGCTTGGCGCTGACTGCGCGTCCCCGGCAGGGATCCATGTGGAATTCTCCGCGGGGCAGGTCCGGATCTCCGGCATGCACGGTGACCGGAGAGCAGTGCTGGAAGGCGGTGAAGAAGAGCTTCCGCGGCTTTCAGAAGAGCTTTTAAGGAAGCTTTCAGGAGGCGCGGTATGAAGGGGAAGGTCTGGCTGGTCGGCGCGGGCCCGGGAGACGCGGGGCTTCTTACGCTCCGGGGAAGGGAAGTGCTCTTAAAGGCGGACGTGGTCGTCTGCGACGCGCTTGCGGGGCCCGGGGTCTTAAGCATGATCCCCGGTACTGCCCGCGTGATCTACGCGGGAAAGCGCGCGGGCCATCATGCCCTTCCGCAGGAGGAGATCAGCCGCATCCTCCTTGAGGAGGCGGAAAAGGGACTGCGGGTCGTGCGCCTGAAGGGCGGGGACCCCTTCCTTTTCGGGCGCGGCGGCGAGGAGCTTTCCCTTCTTGCGGAGCACGGGATCCCCTTTGAGGTGGTGCCCGGCGTGACGAGCGCGTTTTCCGTCCCCGCGTACCAGGGGATCCCTGTCACGCACAGGGATATCGCGTCCTCCGTCCACGTGGTCACAGGACACCGGCGGGAGGACCTTTCCTATGACATCGATTTTGACGCGCTTGTCAGGACCGGCGGGACGCTGGTCTTCCTGATGGGCGTTTCCTCCCTTCCGGAGATCTGCGGGGGGCTTCTTAAGGCCGGGATGGATCCGGACACGCCGGCCGCCCTTCTTGAAAACGGAACGTACGCCGCGCAGCGGAGGATCTCCGGTACGCTTTCCGGGCTTGCGGAAGCCTGCGCGAGGGCAGGGGCGAAGACGCCCGCGGTGATCGTGGTGGGGAAGGTCTGCGCGCTCGCGGAGGAGCTTTCCTGGTACGGGCAGAGGCCGCTTTCCGGCGTCCGCGTGGTGGTGACCAGGCCGAAGGAGCTGTCCTCCGGACTTGCGGAGCGCCTCCGGGAGGACGGGGCGGAGGTCCTTGAGCTTCCCGCGGTATCCGTGCATCCGCTCCCGGAAGCGGCAGCGGGGAAGGAGCTTCCGGCGCTGGCCGGCGGGGCATACGACTGGCTCGTGCTCACCAGCCCGTCCGGCGTACGGATCTTCATGGAGCTCTTCTTCCAGTCGTACGACGTGCGCGCGCTCGCGGGGACGCGGATCGCGTGTATCGGCAGAGGGACGGAACGGGCGCTCCGGAGCTTCGGGCTGAAGGCGGACTTCGTCCCGTCGGTTTATGACGGGGATACGCTCGGAAAGGAGCTTTACGAGGCCTGCGGCAGGGGAGAGCATATCCTGATCGCGCGGGCAAAGGCCGGGAACCCGGAGCTTGTCAGAAGGCTTACGGGGGACAAGGACTTAAAGGTCACGGATCTCCCGGTCTATGAGACGCGATATGAGGTCCCCGCCGCGGTCGATGAAAGGGCCATGGCGGAACGGGGAGAGACGGGGCTCGTGGTGTTTACGAGCGCCTCGACGGTCAGGGGCTTTGCCGCAGCTGTCGGGGACGACGCCTGCAGGGGCATCCCGGCGGTCTGTATCGGAAAGCAGACGGAGGCGGCCGCGAGGAGCTTCGGGATGCGGACGTGGACCGCGGAGAGGGCAGAGCTTGCTCCGCTCGCGGACTGCGTGCGCAGGGCCGCGGAGGAGATGAAGAAGGAAACGCTCTCCTCAGTTGGAGAAGTGCCTGGAGGTGAAGAGACCGGGAGCGCAGAGATCGTAGAAGTACCGGAAAGAGAAAAAGCCGGGAATGCAGAAGCCTGTGAAGGAGCGGGGACCGCGGCGGGTGGTTTCCCGTATCAGGAAGGGATCATAAGAAAAGATCCCGGGGAGGGACGGACATGAAAGGAATACTTTACGGCGTCGGAGTGGGACCGGGGGATCCGGAGCTCATGACGCTCCGCGCGGTCCGGATCATCCGGGAGAACCAGGTGATCGCGCTCCCGGGGAAGGACCCGAGGAACGCCACTGCCTATAAGATCGCCGTCCGCGCCGTGCCGGAGCTTTCGGAAAAGGAGCTGGTCGCGATCCGCATGCCCATGGTCAGGGACCGGCAGAAGCTTATGGAGGAACACAGGAAGGGGGCGGAGCTCCTGAAGCCGCTTCTTGACAGCGGGAAAAACGTCGTCTTCTTGACGCTTGGGGACCCTTCGGTCTACAGCACCTTCAGCTACATCCAGGATATCCTCGCGGCAGAGGGTTATCCCGTGGAAATGGTAAGCGGCGTGCCGTCCTTCTGCGCCTGCGCCGCGAGGCTCGGCCTGCCGCTTGCGGAGTGGGATGAGGAGATCCGTGTGATCCCCGCGGTCCACGGGGGGGACCTTTCCTTTGACCGGCCCGGAAGCTATGTACTCATGAAATCCGCGGGCCGCATGCCGGAGATCAGGAAAGCCCTGATCGAAAGCGGCAGGAGCGTGCACTGCGTGACGGACTGCGGCATGGAGACGGAGAAGGTGTACCATGGCGCGGAGGAGATCCCGGAAGACGCGGGGTACTTCACCCTGATCATCGTAAAATAAAGGAAGGAATGGAACCTGTCCGGGAAGGCGGAACGGCCGTTCCGGAGGAAAGGAAAAAGGTATGGAAAACGGAAAGGCTCCTGGCGGACCCGCGCCTGCCGGAAAGGCTCCGGGCGGATCCAAGCCTGTGTTCCCGCTGTTCTTTGACCTCTCTGAAAAGCGCGTGCTGTTCGTCGGCGCGGGGGCGGTTGCCGCGCGGCGTATTCATTCCATTCTTCCGTTCGTCAAGGAGGTCACGGTGGTCGCCCCGGAAGCGGTCCCGGAGATCCGCGCTCTCGCAGGGGAGGGAAAGCTGGTCCTTTTATTAAGAAGGTACGCGGCCGATGATCTGGAAGGCCGGGATATCGTGTTTGCCGCGTCTGACGATACCGCCTTGAACGACAGCATCTTTTCCGCGTGCAGGGAACGGGGCGTCCCGGTCAATGTAAGCTCGGACAGGACGAAGTGTGATTTCTTCTTTCCGGCGATCGCGCGGGAGGGCTCTGTCGTGGCCGGTATATGCTCCGGAGGGGACGATATCAGCGGCGTAAAAAGAGCTGCGGAGGCCGTCAGAAAGGCTTTGAAAAAAAGTTAAAAAAGTTGTTGACACATCATTAAACGGGTGATATTATTGCATGGTCGCCTCGAGAGAGCGGAAACACAGAAAGCTCCGAAAGGCGCGCAGAACCTTGAAAATCGAAGATCAGACAGTACACA
>Ga0129307_1000671_pt1 | contig 48812 bp, 51 predicted proteins | sample P1105metagenome_FD_94437 | JGI IMG/M metagenome (GOLD analysis project Ga0129307, IMG submission 94437) | Capybara group fecal microbial communities from Wisconsin, USA - P1105 metagenome | ecosystem: Host-associated > Mammals > Digestive system > Large intestine > Fecal | place: USA: Wisconsin...
AATCCAAATCAGAGATTTGGTGTGCTGCTTATCTTACAAGGCGTCCCCAGCAGCAGAGCTGCATATAGCTGCGAAAGCCAAATCAAAGATTTGGTACGCAGCTTATCTCAAAAAACAGCCCACTGGGCTGTTTTTTGATTCACCCCTTGCGAGGCGCCTTCGATTTATTTCGCCGTTCTCTAAAAGCTGTGAACGGCGACCAAGGGCTCTGCCCTTGGAACCTGCAAGCCTTTGAAAAGGCTTGAGCGAAACTTTCGGATTCGCGTCGTAGCATATCAGCGGCGGAAGATGTTTCCGCGCCGCAAAAAAGCCTCCCGATAAGGGAGGCTTTGCTGTTCTTATTCCATTACGGGGAGCGTTGCTACCTTGCCAGCGTCAAGAGCCTGTATAGCCCATGCGTCCATAGCAGTGATACCGTCGCCTGTGTTGTAGCAGTCGGCGTTTGTTTTGCCTATGTCGCTGAGCGCGTACTTGTCTTTGTTCGCGATCGACTGGAGGATAGCTACCGCGTCTGCCACCGTGACCTTCTTGTCGTTGTTGGCGTCGCCGAGGAGGACATCGCCTGTGCCGAAAGTCGTATCAGCCGCGGAGGCTGTCGTTGACTCCGTAACAGTTGTGGTCGTAGTAGAAGTTACTGTTGTCGTTGTAGCTGAGGAGGTGGTAGTGGTCTCCTTCTTGGTGGTCGTCGTTATCTCGGGAATGTCGATGCCGTCGATTATCGAGTAGTATGCGGGCTTAGCCTCATAGTCCTTGTTGAAGAGGAGCGGATTATTCTCGGCACGCCAGCTCTGGTCGTCGGTCGTACCCCATACAACTACAGCTGAAATGTAGTCCTTATAGGCAACGATAGCGTCGAAGATGTCGCTGTAGTACTGTCCCTGAAGCTCGTATCTCTCATCGTCAACTGTGGCGTCGAGCTCGGTTATCTGGATGTCAAGACCTGTCTTGCTGAACTTCTCCAGCGCCGCCTTGTACATACCTGCGGTCGGGAACGGGTCGTTTGTACCGTTGTTGGTTACATTGAGGTGGGACTGCATACCGATACCGTCGATGTAGTGACCGTCGGAGTTTATCTCCTCGACAAGCTTGACGATAGCGTCCTTCTTGTCCATATACTCGTTATAGTCGTTGTAGTAGAGCTTGGTTCCCTCGGGAGCGTACTCCTTGGCGTACTCGAAGGCGGGCTTGATGAATGAATTATCGCCGAAAATCTTGACCCACGGAGAAGCTGCGTACTGGTTTTCCTGAGCGGGGAAGCCTGCTTCTCTGGGAGTTCCGCCGTCCGTGAGAGCCTCATTTACTACGTCCCACGCATAGAAGTCAACGTCGGGGTATTCCTCCTTGACTGCCGCGAAAACGTTCTTGATGTAGTTCTCCATACGCTTGAGCATCTTTTCCTTCGATACCCAGTCACCGTCGGCATCGTAGTTCTCCTTGAAGAACCAGAGAGGGGTCTGCTGGTGCCATACGAGGACGTGACCTCTTACGGAGATGTTGTTCTCTCTTGCGAAGTCGAGTATCGGAGCAGCGTTTGCGAGCGTAACCTGCGGGTCTGTATCGTCGCCGTCAGCAGCCATTGCGAGGCAGGCAGCCTTGTCGAGGACTGAATCGGGCTTGAGCTCGTTGCCTGCGGTGAGGCTGTTGAAGTGGTGCTTCACGAGCTCCTGCGTTGTCTTGGGCGATATCTCACCGACTGTAGTAGCCGTGCCGAATTTGAACATATCGGCGTATACGTCCTTGAGTCCGACGAGGGTCTTGTCGAGCTTGTTGGGAGCGAGTGCGATCTTGAAATCGTCCACGCAGAGGTCGTTAGCCTCGCCGTTGGTCTCGATGTAGATGGAGACGTCCTTTTCCTTGTCGCCGAAGGAGAAGCTTGTCTCAAGGGTGACGTAATCGCCCTGAGATACGCCTTTCACGAGGTTGGTGTACTGCGGCTCGTCAGCTCCGCCGGGGGTATGCTGCATCGAAACGCACACGGTGTTGTACCACGCAGCCTTTACCTTGACCGAGAGGGTATACTTCACGTTCGGCTCGAGCAGTCCCGCTACTGAGAGAGAAGGACCGTTCCAGCTCTGGTCGCGTCCCGAAACGGACATTACCTTGCTTCCGCTCGGAGCCTTCGAGTCCTCGATGACCTCGATAACGGAGGTGTCCTCGTCGCCGCGCTTGGAGAACTTGGAGGCGTCGCCGTCCTCGAAATCCGTCGCGAAAACGATGTCCTCGGTATCGGCGGCGTCGGCGGTCACCGATTCCGACGAGGGGAACGATGACAGTACCATAGCCGCAGCAAGAGCGGCAGCGGTGAGTGCGTTGAATGGTTTGTACTTCATGATAGATCATCCCTTCATTTTGAACTTGTTTTTCACGCGGGACAAATGTGCAGCGTCCGAGTGAAAAACAAGCCCATGATTTGTACCGCCCCTTACTAAACAGAACGGAATACAACGTAAAAACATTACAGCTTTATTTTAACATAGAGCCTCACTATTGTCAATAATCGCCGTAAAACTAAGCAATTATTGATAAATACCGATAAAAAATGGTCAGAAAAAACCACCCGAACGGTTTCCCGCCCGGGTGGCACTTCACATATTTATCCTTATCTCATTATCTGATGGGGAGCTGTGAAACGCTTATCGAGCCTGCGTCGACCTTCTGGATAACGCGTGCATCGTTAGCTGTTATGCCGTCGCCTGTGTTGAAGACGTCAGCGTTTGCGAGCTGCTTAGCGTTGAGCTGGTACTTATCCTTGTTGCCGATGTACTGGAGGATAGCAACTGCGTCAGCGATAGTAACATAGCCGTCGAGGTTGACGTCGCCGTACTTTGAAGCCTCGTTAGCGGGCTGAGTAGTTGTAGCAGTCGTTGTAGTTGTTGTGGTAGTTGTCGTTGTTGTAGTAGTGGTTGTGGTGGTAGTTGTGGTCGTAGTAGTTGTGGTGGTCTTTGTAGTTGTTGCGGGAGCGCTGCTGCCGTCCTTATGGAGGACTACCTTCTGGATCTCAACGTCGTTGCCGTGAGGCCACCATACGATAGCCTTTACAACAGAGCCAACGTTTGAGGGGATAGTGTAGTCAACAGTCGCGATCTTATCGGAGCCTGCCTTTACGCCCTCGAACTTGTCCTCGAGCCACTCGCCTGTCCATGTACCGAACTCGCCCGATATCTCTGTATCGCTGGAGTTGATCTTTACATAGAGAGTTGCGGACTTGGCGCCGTCGGGCTTGAATTCAACGTAGTTGTTGATCTTGCCGTCATCGCCCTCCTCTGTACCTGCGGTCATATCCGCGGGAAGGAGAGTAACGTCCTTGTCGCTTGAAGGATTGGAGTTTGTTGTAACAGTTGTAGTTGTTGTTGTGTTATCGTTGCCCTGCCACTGAGTCTGAGTTGTAGTAGTTGTAGTGGGCTGGTCGGGCTGAGTAGTTGTGCCGGGCTGCGAGCTGCCGCCACTGTAGATCTTGGTAACGCCCTCGATGTTTGTATCGATGGAGCCTGTACCGTAGAAGTGGTAGAGACCTGCTGCTGCACCTACGAGACCTGCGTTATAGTCGATAGCGACCTCGTTGCAGACATAGTCAGCCATATTGTCGTGGTAATCGCCGTTTGCATTGCAGGGACCGCCTACGAGTGCACCGATGAGAGTGTGCGAGTTGGGACCGTAAGCGCAGAAGGGATTCATATGGTCGCCCTCGTCCTTCCAGCCGTCCATATTGAATTCACTGTAGCTTGTATAGCCTGAAGCAGCTCTGTGGTGTGCGTTCTTTGCGCTGTTGCTTGCGAAGCCTGTTACGAAGCAGGTGTTTGCGGGGTTAGCGCCGAGGATGTAGTTCATCTGTCCCTTAGCCCAGTCCTTGTAGTTGCCTGCGCCGTGTGCTGTAGCAACGAGAGCTGTGAACTGCATTGAGCAGTTGAGACGAGCACTGCCCCACTTGTCGAGGAAGAGGTAGTTGCTGCCGCTTGCCTTGCCGGAAATGTAGCCGTTAGCCTTGCTCCAGTCCTTGGAGTTCTCGCCGAGGAGACAGGCTGCGCCGAGGTGTGTATCGTTCCAGCCGTGTACCCAGCCGACAGTCGGGAAGTTCTTGGAGTCGTTGAGGTAGCTGCTGTCGCCTGTAGCGATGTAGAGCCAGCCTGCTGCCCAAGCTTGATCGTCGGCAACGCTGTTCGAGCCGTAGAACTTGCAGGGAGCTGCCTGATTGTACTGCTTTGAGAACTTGTAGAGAGCCTTAGCGTACTTGAGAGCTTCCGCATCGCCGAAGTTCTTGTAGTGAGCAGCAAGAGCAGCTGCATACTCTGCAGCGATCTCGCTTGCGCCGTTGCTTGTCCAGAACATAGCTCTGCTTCCCTGGCTCTCGGGAGGTCCCCAGTAGCCGTGGTCCTCGTCACCGTCGCCCTTCTGATAGAGGAAGTTGGTAACAGTATCGCCGCTGAGCTTTGTGGAGTCCTTGAAGAACTGGATGAAGTGGTCAGCTATGACCTTGAAATGCTCTGTCTGACCTGTTTTCTCAAATGCGTCGGGGAATTCGTAGTAAGCCCACTCGAGAGTGGAAGCTGCAAAGCCCTGAGGAAGACCGAACATAGCGTGGTCGCCCGCATCGTGGAAGCCGCCCTTGACCTCATCGGTCATATGGCAGTCCTTTCTCCATGAGAGTCCGCCGCTTGAGTTGTCGCCGCACATATTGGCGTCGTAGAAATAGAGGGAATACTGAAGGAGTCTTGCGTAGTTGTCGTTATCTGCCGCGTTCGCATTGAGAGAGGGAGCGACTGCGGAGAATGAGCTTGATGCTGACGTGAGAACGAGAGCACCGCTGAGGATCGCAGATGTTAACTTTTTTAAATGCATTCTATTCACACTTCTTTCTGATTGGCTTGCCTATAATATGCCTTATGACCTATTATACATAATTTCTTCACATTTTTAGTTACAAAACGGATAACACAAGGTTACAATTCGGTTACACAAAGCCGATTTATCGAAGATTCTACCTATTGCCCTAAAATGATATATCCGTTTTGTATATATTGACGTAATTATTACAAAGTATTGTGAACGATAAATGTACAAATCCAAATTATTGTGAATAAAATTGCCTCAAAATAGCAAAAAAGTACCGATATACAATGGTCGTATTGTATATCGGTACCAAAAAACATATTTATTATTTGTGCGAAACGGGGATAGTCAGACTATCAGTCAAGCGCCGATTCCGCAAGCGGGAGGTCAGCCGCCTTGAACTTGCCCGCGTCCACAAGCTGTATCACATATGCGTCCTTGGCTGTTACGCCGTCGCCGTTCGCGTAAACGTCTGCGTTCAGCGCACCCTCGGGCTTGAGCGCGTACTTGTCCTTGTTCGCTATCGACTGGAGTATCGCTACTGCGTCCGCAACAGTCACCTTCTCATCGAGGTTGGCATCGCCCCAGAGCCTTGTTGTCTCGCCGTTCTTCACAAGCTCATATTTCGGGCTTATGACGTCGAGGCGGTAGAATGCGCATACCTTCTCCGTATCCTCGGGCATATCGTAGCCCTGCGGTACTGACGTGATCGTTATCGTTGCCGTTACCTTTGAAGGCGCGGTCACGTTGTCCCATTTGACGTCTATCGAGTTCGTGCCGTCAGTAGAGGTGTAGTTCTTTGTGCCGAGGTCGGTATTGCCCTCCTTCAGCGAGATAGTGAACTCCGCACCCGGAATCGCCTTGCCCGATTCCTTGTCAACGATGTCGATGTTGAGCATCATTTTCTCGTATGAGGGAGCCTTTTCGAGAGTTACCGTTACATCAGCCTTGCCGTCAACTATGCTGAAACTGCCGTTCATTGGGGAGGGGATCAGATAGCCCGCGGGAACCTCTCTTATTCCTATCTCCCAGAATTTAGCCCGCTTGAACTCCTCAGTGGGGAGGTCGTGCCAGTTGACGTCTATGGTGTCTGTCGTATCACCCGATACGAACTTTTCGCTGCCGAAGAAAGCGCCGTTGTCGCCGTAGCCTGTGATACCGTACTCAACGCCCGCTACCTGTTTGCCTGTGTCGGGGTCGAGAATACTCACGTTTACAATAGCCTTTGCGCGGTCTGCGGTAGTCGTTACCGTGGTCGTGGTAGTTTCGGTGGTGGTTGCTGTGGTAGTCGTGGTCGTTTCCTCTGTTGAGGTGGTAGTCTCAACGGTAAAGTTCTCCTCGTAGTGGATAACACGGTCAACGCCGTTCGGGTTTGCGTCTACCTGACCTGTCTTGTATATGCTGTACAGACCGGCCGCCGCCGCTACGAGCGTAGCGTTGTAGTCGATACCGACCTCGGAGGAGGTAATATCTTGGAGCGAATCCGTGAAGTCGAAGCCTGTGCTCTGGAAGCCGCCCTCAAGAGCGCCCGTGAGGACGTGACCGCCTCTCGGACCGAAGGTCGCGCCTGCCTGATTGTACTCGTCCCAGCCGCTCAGACCAGAAGCCGCCTCGTGGTGAGGATACTTCGCGGACTTGTCGTTGAAGCCTACGACTACGCAGGCATTTTTGGGATTGTTGCCGAGTATCATACTCATCTGCGACTTAGCCCACTCGGAGTAGTCGCCCTGATTATACTTGGTAAGGAGCAGACCCGTGAACTGTGCCGCTGTGTTGTATCGTGCAGCACCCCAGCTGTCGAGGAGGTACCATGTGCCCGCGTCCTTATATCTGCCGCTCGCGTACTTGGAGGCAATACCGAAGTCGCCGTTTATCTCGCCGTTGAGGATAGAAGCTCCGATGGCTACCTTATCCCAGCAATAGTCCCAGTTGGGGTCGTTACTCGGATTGCCCGCGTACTGCTTGAGGTCGTTCTTGTAGGATTCTTCCTGTGTTGCGAGATAGAGGAAGCCCGCCGCGAATGCCTGATCGTCGTCACAGCTCTTTGAATTATAGAAAGGTGTAACGCCCTGAGTAGCGCACTGGTTGTACTGCTTCGAGAACTTGTACAGAGCCTTCGCGTAGGTGAGGTCCTCCTCGTTGTTGAAGTTTATGAAGTTGACCGCCAGAGCCGCCGCATACTCAGCCGCAACGTCGCTGGCACCGCTCGAAGTCCTGAACACCTTGCGCGAGGAGCTGTCCTGATTCTCGGGAGGTCCCCAGTAGGAGTTGTGATCCATATCGCCGTCGCCTATCTGATATACGAGGTCGGACACACTGTCGCCGCTGAGGGTGGTGCAGTCCTTGAAGTATTTGCAGAAGTGGTCGGTGAGGAGCTTGAGGTGTCCCGTCTGACCGAGCTCGTCGAAAACGTCCTTGTATTCGTAGTAAGCCCAGCCGAGGGTCGCGCCCGAATAGCCTGCGGTTATGCCGAATTTTACGTGGTCGCCGCAGTCGTGAAAGCCGCCGGGGACTTCGTCATCGGTGTGGCAGTTGCCGCGCCACGAGAAGGCGCTCTTCTGCTCGACTTCCTTGCCGCACATATTGCCGTCGTACAGGTACATCGAGTATTGCAGGAGCTTTGCGTAGTTGTCGGTGTCGTCGGCTGCGACTGCGGTCGGCAGAGCTGACGCGCCGCCCGCTGCCGAGCAGGCGATAGAGGTCGCGAAGGCTGTGAAGCCTGCCGTGACACGTCGGATAAGGTTTTTGTTCTTCATCTTACATCCCTCTCATCTTTTTATTTTTGAGCCCGTGAGGCTCGTACACAATGCAATTATATCATAAATCAAAGTTGTATTGTAGTCAAAATCTAAAATTTAGCCATTAAAAATCCGAAATTTGGCGAATCCGTCAGAATGAGCACTGCCGAGTTGTACAAAACGGCGATAATGTTTTGTAATCCTATTGCAAAATATTACGCGATGTTGTATACTGTTGATAAGGGGAGGTTATGCCTATGCCTAGATTTTTTACCAATGAGATAGATGAGAACAATATCACCCTGACAGGGAGCGACGCCCACCACATCGGTCATTCGCTCCGTATGAGGGCGGGCGAGGAGCTTACCGTGTGCTGCTGCGGTATCGACTACAACTGCACGATATCGCGTATCACCGCGGATACGGTATATCTCGACCTCGTGGACAAGAAGCGCTGCGCCGCCGAGCCCGACATCGAGGTCACGCTGTTTCAGGCAGTCCCCAAGCAGGACAAGCTCGAATATATCATACAGAAGAGCGTGGAGCTCGGCGTGAGCAGGATAGTCCCCGTGCTGACCCGCAGGTGCATATCGCGTCCCGACGAGTGCGATTTTGCGAAGAAGCTGCCGCGTCTGAACAAGATAGCCGCCGAAGCCGCAAAGCAGTCGGGCAGGGGGATGATACCCGAGGTAACGCCCATAGTTGACTGGAAAACGGCAGTCGCTATGATGAAGGAGCTCGACGTCACAGCTCTGCTCTATGAGGAAAAGGGCGGCTGCTCGTTCGCGGACATCGACTTTTCGGGCGTTAAGACAGCGGGACTCGTAGTCGGAAGCGAGGGCGGCTTCGACAGCAGCGAGGTCGCAGAGGCGCAATTCGACACCATTCGGCGCGTGTGGCTCGGCAACAGGATACTCCGTTGTGAAACTGCACCAATAACCGCCCTCTCTATTTTGATGTTTTTAACAAATAATATGTAAACGGTTGAAATTTGAGACAAGGTGTGGTATAATATCAATGTAGTTTATCAGAGCCGTTCGCAAGCGGCTTGATAAAATGATTTCCTTGCGAAGAAATGAGGAAAAAATATGAGTAAGAAAAGAGGAATCAGTATGAACAACATTCTTGTAGGTGTACTTGTAACAGGTGCGGTTGTTGCAGCAGGCTACGCTGCATACAAGATCATCAAGAGCAAGAACGCAGAGCCCGATTACGACGACGATATTTATGATTATCCCGATCCGTACGATACAGACGAGAGCATAGATTTCGAGATCAACGACGATACAGTCAGGGATCTCTCCGAGGATATGGCTGACAAGGCTGAGGAGCTCACAGATAAGGCTTCCGACGCTGCCGGGGACCTTGCTGACAAGGCAGGCGACTTCGCAGAGGACGTCAAGGACGCAGCTTCCGACGTTGTAGGCGATATCAAGGACGCAGCCGAGAACATCGTTGACGATGTAAAGGACGCTTTCAAGAAGAAAAAGTAATGCGGAAGAGGGGCATAAGCCCCTCTTTTTGTTTCTGCGGGCAAATCACATATTACCGCTTGACAACACGGGACATATCTGATATAATGTAAAAGCTGTCCGCAGAGGACATTATCGAGGCGTAGCTCAGTTTGGTAGAGTGCTTGGTTTGGGACCAAGATGCCGCAGGTTCGAGTCCTGTCGCCTCGACCAGCGCCGAGCGGGCGCGCGCAGTTCGCGCGGACGCTCGCAAGCTCGCTTACTTTGCTCGGAACGTTAGATGTTTCCGCGAGCCGTACCAATGTATAGCGGGGAAATTGTAGGGGACGGCGTCCTCGACGTCCCGCAAATTCGGAAAAATAAAAAAATCTCAAATTTTTTCAAAAAAAGCTTGACAAGCGGAAACGTTTGTGATATAATAATCAAGTCAGTTAAGCTGGTGTAGCTCAGTTGGTAGAGCAGCTGATTTGTAATCAGCAGGTCGGGGGTTCGAGTCCGTCCACCAGCTCCAGCGCGGTGTCCGCGCCGCCAAACTCGCGCTCCGCATATTGCGGGACGTGCGTTTTTTTCCGCGAATGAAAGAAATACAGAGCGGAACAGTTATTATTTTTTCTTTGGGAGAGTTCCCGAGTGGCCAAAGGGGGCAGACTGTAAATCTGTTGCTTTTCAGCTTCGGTGGTCCGAATCCACCCTCTCCCACCAAAGCCCCGAAATCTTCGGGGCTGTTTTTATGAAATGACCTTGCAACCTCTGCAAGGGCTTTTTTATGTCAGGAAAAAAAGAGCTTTTGCACGAAATACCGCACTATTGTTAAATAAATGTATGGGAGGTTACTATGCTGACAGTCAAAACCCACCCCACATTGGAAGGCTATAAGAAATACTGGTGGAGCAGACCGCGCTCGTGGTTCAATCTGCTGCTGCCCGTTCCGATGATATTGTTCGAGCTTTTGCAGCTTGCTGGCTCGCTGCTTTTGTTCGCCGCCAAGGGCGAGGGGCTTTTCTATGCTTTTGTGTCGGTGCTGTTCATAGTGCTCGGCATACTTCTTATGGTGTGGGCTTGCTACATACCGCGAAAGCTCTATAATGCGTCGCAGAAGCTTTGCAGCGACGTAACCGAGACTGTCACCTTCGGCGACGACTCCTTCACCGCCGTGAATGTCGGCTCGAAGATAGACGAGCGCGTGACAAATATGTACAGCTCGGTCACGAGTGCGAAGTCAGGCGGAGGCTGGTTCGTGATAATATGCGACAAGTACCGCTTCTACACATTCAAAGAGACCGAATTTACCGAGGGCACGCCCGACGCCCTGAGATCACTTCTTAGCGTAAAGCTCGGGAACAAATTCAAAAGGTAAGAGATAACTAAAGGTTATTTTAAGGAGAGATAAGTATGATAAGAAATGATCTGAGAAACATCGCGATAATCGCTCACGTTGACCACGGTAAGACTACCCTCGTCGACGAAATGCTCAAGCAGGGCGGTGTTTTCCGCGAGAATCAGGCTGTTGCCGAGCGAGTTATGGACTCGAACGACATCGAGCGCGAGAGAGGTATCACTATCCTTGCGAAGAATACCTCCGTTATGTACAACGACATCAAGATTAACGTTATCGACACCCCCGGACACGCCGATTTCGGCGGCGAGGTGGAGCGTATCCTCGAAATGGTGGACGGCGTTCTGCTTCTCGTTGACGCGGCTGAGGGTCCTATGCCGCAGACCCGCTTCGTGCTTTCGAAGGCACTGGAAATGGGTCACAAGATAATCATCGTCGTTAACAAGATAGACCGTCCCGACGCACGTCTCGACGAGATAGGCGACGAGGTGCTGGAGCTCCTGCTCGACCTCGACGCGAGCGAGGAACAGCTCGAATCTCCGCTCCTTTTCTGCTCGGGCAGAAGCGGAACGGCTTCACTCAGCCAGTACGAGGCAGGCACAGACTTAAAGCCTCTCTTTGATACCATAATCAACTACATCGAGCCGCCGCAGGGCAACGAGGAGGAGCCGCTCCAGATGCTCATTTCCTCTATCGACTACAATGAGTACGTCGGTCGTATCGGCATCGGACGTATCGTCCGCGGCAGCATCAAGGTAAATCAGCAGGTAACGGTCTGTGACTACACGGGCTCGAAGAAGAATTACAACTCCAAGATAGTTTCACTCCTCCAGATTCAGGGACTCAACCGCGTTCCCGTTCAGGAGGCTACAGTCGGCGATATCGTGTGGATCTCGGGTATAGAGGGCATCACCATCGGTGATACTATATGTGCGCCCGAGGCTCCCGAGCCGCTTCCCTTCGTCAAGATAAGCGAGCCGACCGTCGAGATGACCTTCTCCGTCAACGATAGCCCGTTCGCAGGTCGCGAGGGCAAGTTCGTTACCTCCCGTCAGCTCCGCGAGAGACTCTTCCGCGAGCTGCTCAAGGACGTTTCCCTCCGCGTTGAGGAGACAGAATCCACCGATTCGTTCAGAGTGGCGGGCAGAGGCGAGATGCACCTGTCCATACTCATTGAGAATATGCGCCGCGAGGGCTACGAGCTCGCGGTATCGACTCCCCGCGTGCTCTTCAAGAAGGACGAGGAGACAGGTCAGAAGCTCGAGCCTATCGAGCGCCTTGTCATCGACGTTCCCGAGGACTGCGTCGGCTCCGTTATGGAGAAGATGGGCACCCGCAAGGGCGAGCTCGTCTCCATGCACCCGCAGGGAAGCCGTATGCGTATCGAATTCCTTGTTCCCGCAAGAGGACTTTTCGGCTATAAGAGCGAGTTCCTCACCGATACCAAGGGCGAGGGCATTATGAGCCACGTATTCGAGGGCTATGAACCCTACAAGGGCGATATCGAGCGCCGCAACACGGGCTCGCTCGTGTCCTTCGAGACAGGCGAGGCTGTTACCTACGGTCTGTACAACGCTCAGGAGCGCGGACAGCTCTTCATTCCCGCGGGTACTCCCGTGTACGAGGGAATGATAGTCGGAGCTTCCCCGAAGGTAGAGGATCTCGTAGTAAACGTGTGCAAGAAGAAGCACCTGACCAATACCCGTGCGAGCGGAAGCGACGACGCGCTCCGTCTCGTGCCGCCGCGTGTGCTCAGCCTTGAAGACTGTCTTGAATTCCTCGCGGACGACGAGCTGCTGGAGGTAACTCCCGAGAGCCTGCGTATCCGCAAGCGCATACTCAGCAACTCGCAGCGCGCGAAGGTTAGAGCTAAGGGCTGAGAGCTCAGTATGTAGGGGCGAGTTCCGCTCGCCCGCCCAATGTTGTATTTCGGGCGCACGGAATGCGCCCCTACATTGATTACCCGCCGAAAGCAGACAGAGCCTTCTGTACAGACTGAGCGAGTTTACGAGCGGCAACGAAGCCGGGTTCAAAGGGACTGCGTCCCTTTGCAGGGTCCGGGACAGAGTCCCGGCGGATTCCAAAGGCAGTGCCTTTGGAGATTTCATTATTTTTGCATAAAGATAACATACAGCTTTCAAATAACGGAGATAGAATTATGAAGAAAATGGTCCTGCTGTCCGTTCTGCTGGCGTTCGCGGCAGTATCTGCGGGGTGTTCGGAGGTAGATAACAGCTCGTCTCAGTCTTCACAGGAGACGACTGCCTCAGCCGCCGAGACTGAGCCCGAGGTCGAGCCCGATACCTTCATCGACGAGTTCGGCAACGTGTACAGCGAAAAGCCTACCGTTCACGTCAGGGACGTGAAGGAGTCCACCGATTTCGAGTACGTCATCGAGGACGGACAGGCTAAAATCACAAAATATGACGGGAATGACCAGTATATAGCCATTCCCGACAGTATCGAGGGCTTGGCGGTCACCGAGATAAGCTACTACGCCTTCGAGGCTAACTACGATATCGTATCTGTGCAGATACCCGAGAGCGTTACCCTCATCGGCGAGGGCGCCTTTATGGACTGCGCATCGCTCGAGGAGGTCAATATCCCCGAGGCTGTGACAGGTATCGACAGAGGCGCATTCGTCGGCTGTGCGAGCCTGACGTCGGTGACGATACCTCAGAATGTCGCTTATGTCCGCGAGGAGGCTTTCACCGCCTGCGAGGGACTGACAGAGCTGAATATACTCAATCCCGATCTGAAATACGAGAACTGGGGGCTCGAGGAGCTCCCCGACCTTACCGTCTATGCTCCTGCGGGCTCGGAAGCCGCGCAGTGGGCTGACGCTATGGGGAAATTCCTACCATTGTAAAAGAGGTGTATCTTTATGTATCGTAAACGTCTGGCGGCTGCCGTAACGGCGGCAATATGCCTCATATCCTGCGCTGCCTGCGGAAAGGGCGCCGAGCTCTCGGTCGATGAGAATGTCTCGGTCGTTACCGCTCCGACTGCGACCAATGCGGCGGGCGAAGCTGTTCTCTCTGTAGGCGACATCGTCGAGCCCGACGAGGACAGCGAGGAGTATGTCCTCGGAAGCTACCGCGTTGCGTCCGACGGCGTGAAGTTCTATTACGACGAGCCCATCACCGAGGAGCTTATGTTCGCGATCGACACGTACTTCACCTGCTTCCAGAACAACGATTACGATACCTACGAGACCCTGCTCTATCCCGATTACAAGGAGCGCTATTCGGCGTATTTGCAGGAAGAGTACGAGTATGACCTCGCACATTCGTTCGAGCTCAACGGTCAGAACCTGCGCACGATAATGCAGAGGGAGTGTGCTGAGGGCGACGAGGACGAGGATACCTCAAAATATACGGGAGATTTCACCATTACCCGCATAAAGGCGGAGGAGCCCGAGCTCGAAGAGGGCGAGACCATCGAAGGTCTGCAAAAGAAGCTTTTTGAATTCTTCGATGAAGCCTTTGAAATGGATTATTACGAGTATGTCAAGGAGAATTCCGACGACATCGAGTATGTCTGCTTCTATATCTACGCACGCGGCGAGGACGGCGCGGAGCACCGCCTTATCAGCGGCTACGATATTGCCTTTGCCCTTGTGGACGGCAGATATTACGCTTTCGGCTAAACGGAGATGAACGCTATGAAGAAAATATTTACGACAATTGCGGCGGCGGTGCTCGCGGGAGCTATGGCTACAGCCGTTTCATGCGGAGACAAGAGCAGCTCGTCATCATCGGGTGTCCGCATAGACGGCGGGGAAAACGCCCGAAAGAATATGACCGACGAGGAGTATCAGGCAGCATATGTCTCGGGCTTTGACCTCAAGCCCGACGAGGATGAGAACATCAGCATAATGATAAGCTTCGACCGCAGCTACTTCGGCGGCGATGATTCGGATTACAGCGAGATATACCTTATCGACAGGTATTTTGAAGCGCTCAACAACAACGACGTGCAGGGCATACTCGACTGCTACTACCCCGGATATCTTGAAAGTCTGGGCTCGGGCGACAGCACAGATACTCCCGAGTCATACGTCCAGAACTACCGTGACCAGCTTGCAAGTGCTCTCGTTGACAATTTCAAGTTTGAATTTCTTGACGTCTCGAACTGCCAGCTCAGCGGAGACAGCGAGGCGGATTCGTTCTTTGCGACTGACGACGGCGCACTGGAAAATGCTTTTGGCGCAGAGATACTGGATAAGGTATCCGACCGCAAGCTCGTTACAATAGGCGGCTATACTTATTTCACCGCCGACAGCGATTACGCCGAGCTGAACACCTTCTTCACCGAGGGCATCAAATTCTGCGTATACACCATCGACGGAAAGCCCTATATCTTCTGATTGAAGAGCTCAGAGCTCAGAAAGCACTTGACAAATGTTTTTTTGCGTGATATAATATATACAACCACAAAGGAAAGTATGTGCAAGGTTTCACTAAATGCGAAAAACCCGAGAGCTGCCACTCTCGGGTTTTTGTTATATTATTGCTTCCCGCCGAAAGCAGACTATGCCATTTATACAAAGTGAGCGAGCTTGCGAGCGGCAACGTAGATGGATTCCAAAGGGCTGTGCCCTTTGGCAGGGTCTGGGGCGGCGCTCCAGCGGGTCAAGGGCAGAGCCCTTGCGGATTGTCAAGGCAGAGCCTTGACAGGAGTCCAGAGGCATAGCCTATGGTGTATATTAAAAAGCCCCGCAATGAGCGGGGCTTTTGGTCATATCTGAGTTGAATAGTTGGGAGCTTCCTTGGTGATGTAGATATCGTGGGGGTGGCTCTCCTTGAGTCCTGCGCCTGTGATGCGTATGAACTGTGCCTTCTCGTGGAGCGTGGGGATGTCGATACAGCCGCAGTAGCCCATACCCGAGCGGATACCGCCTACGAGCTGGAATACAGTGTCAGCAACGGGACCCTTGAAGGGAACGCGTCCCTCAACGCCCTCGGGAACGAGCTTCTTCGCACCCTCCTGGAAGTACCTGTCCTTGGAGCCGTTAGCCATAGCGCCGAGGCTTCCCATTCCGCGGTATACCTTGAACTGGCGTCCCTGATATATCTCGGTCTCGCCGGGAGCTTCAGCACAGCCTGCGAGGAGCGAGCCGAGCATTACCACGTTCGCACCTGCGGCAAGAGCCTTTACGATGTCGCCGCTGTACTTGATACCGCCGTCAGCGATAACGGGGATACCGTATTTCTGAGCCACGCAAGCTACGTCGTAGACCGCTGTTATCTGCGGTACGCCGATACCTGCGACAACTCGTGTCGTGCATATCGAGCCGGGTCCTATGCCGACCTTTACGCAGTCAGCGCCTGCCTTGATGAGGTCCTCGGCGGCCTCTGCTGTAGCGATATTGCCTGCGATAACGGGTACATCGGGGTAAGCCTCCTTTATCATCGAGAGGCACTTGAGGATATTCGCGCTGTGTCCGTGAGCGGAGTCGAGCACGAGGACGTCAGCCTGAGCCTCGATGAGAGCCTTTGCTCTTTCGAGTACATTTGCAGTCACGCCGATAGCAGCGCCGCAGAGGAGTCTGCCCTGAGAATCACGCGCGGAGTTGGGGTACTGCACGGACTTCTCAATGTCCTTGATGGTGATGAGTCCCTTGAGGTAGCCCTCGCTGTCAACGATGGGGAGCTTTTCTATCTTATGAGCGCGGAGTATCTCCTGCGCCTCGGCAAGAGTAGTGCCTACGGGCGCTGTGATGAGGTTGTCCTTTGTCATAACCTCGGATATCTTCGCGTTGAAATCGGTGAGGAAGCGCATATCGCGGTTTGTGATTATGCCGACCAGCTTGCCGCTGCCGTCAACTATCGGAACGCCCGAGATACGGAACTTGCCCATAAGCTCGTCAGCGTCCGCGACGATGTGGTCCTCGGTGAGCGAGAACGGGTCAACGATAACGCCGTTTTCCGAGCGCTTTACCTTGTCCACTTCCTCTGCCTGCTGCTCGATGGACATATTCTTGTGGATGATACCGATACCGCCTTCACGGGCGATAGCGATAGCCATACGCGAATCCGTTACGGTGTCCATAGCGGCAGTCATAATGGGCGTGTTGAGGGTGATAGTCTTTGTGAGCTTTGTTCCGAGCCGGATCATATTGGGAGTAACGTCTGATTTTGCGGGTATGAGCAATACGTCGTCGAAGGTCAGACCCTCCTTCTGGAATTTGCTGTTCATGTCGGTCAGCATAATACTTCCTCCTCTTTCATAATATTTGCATTTAAGTTATTAACTTTAATGATACCAATTTTTTCTCTCCGTGTCAATACCCGAAGGGATAAAACGGATATAGAAAAATTATACGAAAATATGGTTTAAATATGTTTATTCGTGTCACATTAAAGTGAAGAATCGGACGTTGTGGAAAGGCGTGAATACTCGATGAGTATGCGCGAGGCGTCGTTGGCGTCGATGACGTTATCGGGCTTCATATCGCCGACCAGCCTCTGCCAGCGCGAGAATGTCAGCTCTGCTCCCGTAGAGGCACGCGAGTATTCGGTGAGGACGCTGGAGGCGTCCTTCGCGTCAACTCTGCCGTCCTTGTTGACATCGCCCGCGAGGTAGTTGTCGGGGTCGAGGAAGTCGAAGCCGTACTCCTTGGCGTAGGTCTCGGCAGCGCTGCCTACTCTGCCGCCTATGATGAAGTCGTCCACCTGCGTCGAATACGAGGAGTGGGAGGCGCTCGTGTAGCCGAGGGCTGAATAGCCTATGCTGGTGACTGTCTCGGGGATAAGGGTGTCGAGCTCGGGGCAGCCGTAGAAAGCCTCATTGCCTATCTTTGTGAGCTTGCTCGGGAGAGTTACCTCCTTCAGCGACGGGCACGAGAAGAAGCACTCGTCGGGTATCTCGGTCACGCCCTCGCCGACAGAGACGGTGAAGAGCTTGGTACAGCCCATAAACGAGCTGTATCCGAGACTTGTCACGTTATCGGGGATAACGACCTGAGTCATAGAGGTGCAGCCCGCAAATGCCGACTGACCGATATATTCGAGAGAATCGGGGAGGTAGATGAATTCGAGCTTGGTCTGCCCGAGGAAGGCGTTGTCGAATATGCCGATGACCCTGTGTCCGTCAATTTCGGCGGGCAGCGTGAAGGCTCCCTCCACCTCGGACACCTTCATTATCGTGATGCCTGCGGGGTCGGAGTCCTCGATGGTGTATGTGTATGTTACGCCGTCGATCTCCGCAGTCTGTTCCGAAGGGTCATACTCGGCGTATGCGGCTGCGGGGACTGCTCCGAGCATTAAAGCTCCCGAAAGCAGCGCTGTTACAAGCTTTTTCATATGTTATACCTCCCTGCGTATGATGTTTCCGTTTATCATTACGAGCACGGGCTCGCTCATCAGTCCGAGCGGGTCGTCGCCCCTGCGGTAGAGCTGTATATCGGCGTCCTTGCCGACTGCGAGACTGCCGACGCTCTCCTCTGTGCCGAGTATCTCCGCGGGCGCGATGGTCAGCGCACGGAGCGCCTCCATACGGTCGAGCCCGCCCTTGACGGTCGCCTGCGCCGAGAGCGGCAGGTACTGTATCGGGATAACGGTGTGGTCGGTGCAAATCGCTATCTTCACGCCGTTTTCCGCGAGGACTGCGGCGTTTCTGAGCTCCTGCCCGCGCATCTCGGGCTTGCAGCGGTCGCATATTATCGGACCGCATATCACGGGCAGCTTCTCCTCGGCGATGATGTCGGCTATCAGGTAGCCCTCGGTGCCGTGGATAATGACCGTATCGAGCGAGAACTCCTTGGCTATCCTCATCGCGGTGCAGATGTCGTCCGCACGGTGGCAGTGGAAGAAAGCCTTCTGCTTGCGGTCGAGCAGCGGCATCAGAGCCTCGAATTTCGCGTCGTATTCGGGCGGGTCGCAGTTCTCGTTGTCGGAGTAGTAGCTGTCCATATCGTGGGCGTAGCGGCGGGCTTTGTAGAGCCCCTCACGTATCAGCGCGACCGTAGCCATACGGGTTACGGGGGTATCGTCCTTGTCGTTGTAGACGCGCTTGGGATTCTCGCCGAGCGCGAACTTCATACCCGCGTTCGCTATGAGCATATCGTCCACGCGTCTGCCCGCGGTCTTTATCACGCATATCTCGCCTCCGCAGGCGTTGGCGCTTCCGGGGCAGACAGCCGCCGCGGTAACTCCGCGCATACGAGCCTCCTCGAAGCAGCGGTCGAAGGGATTGATACCGTCGAGAGCCCTCATCTGCGGCGTGAACGGGTCGGTAGTCTCGTTGCAGTCGTCGCCCTCGAAGTCGAGCCCGTCCTCGATAATGCCGAGGTGGGTGTGGGCGTCGATGAAGCCCGGGAGGAGCATACCGCCCTGCGCGTCTATATCGTCGGCGGAGACGTTTTCGGGCGTGCCGCTCCCGATAGCGGCTATCCTGCCGTCCGAGAGCTCTATCCAGCCGTTTTCGATGACGCCGTCCTCGTCCATGGTGTATATCTCAGCGTTGTATATCTTCATATAAGCGCCCTTTCTACCGCAGTTTCTTCACGGATTCGACTATCCTCTCAGCCGTTTCTATCGGACTTCCGCCGCAGTCTATCTGCACATCGGAGTGCGCGGCGTACAGCACGCGGCGTTTGTCGAAGCGTTCGCGGAGCTCCTCCTTGGTCGAGGAAGCCGCTATCGGGCGGTTCTTGTCGTTGCATATGCGCTCGTAGCAGGTCTCGAAGTCGGCGTCGAGGAAGACGACCACGCCTGCCTCGGAGGCAGCCTTGGCGGTGTCGGGATTGAGCATTGCGCCGCCTCCGCAGGCGACAACCGCCTTCTTTCCGCAGACGCCCTTGACGATGTTCGCCTCGACCTCGCGGAAGTAGGGCTCGCCCTTCTGAGCGAATATATCGGGAATGGACATCTTCTGGTCTTCAACTATGAGGTCGTCGGTATCGCAGAAGCCGCAGCCGAGCTTTTTCGCCGCGAGCCTGCCGACGGTCGTCTTGCCGCAGCCCATAAAGCCGCAAAGAAATACAGTCATATTTTTCTCCAGTTCATCAGGTTTGTAGGGGCGGCGTCCCGCCGCCCGATACACATATTCTTTGACTGCGGGCGCCGAAACGGCGCCCCTACAGTCTCATTTATTCATTGCATTTACGTGCTCTTCCACATCGAGCACTATCTTCGCTATGTCCTCGGCGTTGAATTCGCCGCCGTACCAGTATTCGTGAGCCTTAACCGCCTGATACACGAGCATTGAAGCTCCGCCGACAGCGGTCCTGCCGAGAGCACGAGCCTTCTTCATCAGCAGGGTCTCGGTCGGGTTGTATATAACGTCGAAGAAGCTGCCGCAATCCGCGATGAGCTCGTCGGAAACCGCGCAGTTCTCGGTCTTGGGGTACATTCCCACGGGAGTGGCGTTTATCAGCAGGTCGAAGCTGCCGCTGACCTCGCTGACGAGGGATATCTTCACATTCGCATTGCTGCACTTGGCGAGTATCTCCGCCATAACGAGCTGGGCGTTCCTGATATCCTGCGGGATAACGGCTATGGTCAGCTCCGCGCCGTGCAGAGCCGCCTCAATGGCTATCATCCTGCCTACTCCGCCGCAGCCCACGAGCAGCACCTTCCCGCCGAGGGGGAGAGCCTCCGCCGAACGCAGGAAGCCGTCGCAGTCGGTGTTGTAGCCGACGAAGCGTCCGCCGCTGCTGCTTATGCAGTTCACGGAATTGTAGCGCTGAGCACTCTCGCTGAGCTCGTCCGTGAAGGGGATTATCGCCGTCTTATGCGGGATAGTGATGTTGAAGCCGCGGAGCTCCTTCAGCTCGCCGATACGCGAAGAAAGCTCCTCGGGAGCTATGTCTATGAGCTCGTAGCTGTAGTCGGATATGCCGCTGAGCGCGAACAGCTTCTCGTGAATGAGGGGTGACATAGAGTGCCCGAGCGGGTGTCCGATAAGTCCGTATTTATCCATATATTTCCTCCGCCTTTTCGAGAGTTTCGAGGTTTTCGATGTTGAACGCCCTCACGTCGGGGAGCGTCTTTTTTACAAGTCCCGTCAGCGTCTTGCCCGGTCCGAACTCAACGAAGGTGTCGGCTCCGTCAGAGCGCATAGCGGCGAGCTCGGAGGTGAAGCGCACGGGCGAAACGATGTGCTTTGCGAGAAGCGACGGCATATCGCTGAAATCTGTCAGCTCGCCGCCTGTCACGTTCGAGTAGTACTTCACGTGCGGAGCTTTGAATGTGATCTTCTTTGCCTCCTCGTAGAACTTGTCGGCGGCGGACTGCATGAGCTTTGAGTGGAACGCGCCCGCAACATTCAGGCGGACAACTCTCGCCTTCATTTCGGCGAAGACCTCGCTGACCTCGTCGATGCCCTCGGGAGTACCCGCGATGACGGTCTGCATGGGGGAGTTGTAATTCACCGCCGCAACGTAATTCTTCGCGTTGTTGCAGACCTCCTCTATCTTCTCGGGAGCAAGCTTCATAACTGCCGCCATAGCGCCTTTGTTCTCGCGGGCGGCTTCGTCCATAGCCTCGGCACGCGCCTTTATCAGGCGGAAGACGTCCTCGAGCGACACCATACCCGACATCGTGAGGGCGGCATATTCGCCGAGCGAGTGTCCCGCAACTCCGTCGAATCTGAACGGTATGCCCGCCTTATGTACGCGGGATATCGCCGCAGAATTGCAGACGAGCGAGGTCAGGAGCACAGCGGGCTGAGCGTTTATGGTCTGCGCGAGCTCCTCGGGAGTGCTCTCGAAGCAGACCTTGCGCATATCGCGTCCGAGCACGTCGGAGGCGATGTCGTAGAGCTCGCCCGTGTGAGGGTAAGCCGTGAGGATATCATTTCCCATATTTGGGTACTGGGAGCCCTGTCCCGAAAAGAGTGAAATTATCATGCAGTTGGTTTCCTTTCTGTTGATTTTTACCGATTATCACAAGTTGTATTTGTGAAAAATGACGATATCTCCTTTTCAGCAAAGCAAAGGGTTAAAATATCGTTGAAAAATTTTCGGAAATGATTTATAATATATATTGTATACTGTTATGACTATATCCGCATAACAGTATAGATATAATATAACACATTATTATTGAAATTGCAAGTATTGAGAGCTCAGAGCTCAGAGCTCAGAAATTACAATTGTAACCGATAAAGTTACATTTAGTACATTGGCAGAACGGCATAGATGTGATAAAGTGGAGTTAGTCCGCAAATTGTACCGTGCGGAGGTGAACTATCGTAGGGGCTGCCTTTGGCAGTCCGACGGATTCACCGACCTGCGGACGCCCGAAGGGCGCCCCTACGGCAGTTACGGATACTCGTTAATATAGTTCCACATACAAAAGGAGACAAAATATGGGCATAAAAATACTGGGAATGGGGAGCTACCTTCCCGAACAGACGCTCAGAAACGACGATTTCACGCGCTTCGTCGAGACTAACGACGAGTGGATACGCACCCGCACGGGCATAGCCGAGAGGCGTATGGCGGGCTGGGAGCCCGTGTGGTATATGGGCTCGGAGGCAGCTAAGAAAGCCATTGCGCAGGCGGGTATCTCGCCCGAGGATATCGGGCTCGTCATCGCTACGACGGCTACCAACGACTTCCACACCCCGAGCGTTGCCTGCATGGTGCAGAGCGAGACAGGTGCGGTAAATGCCGCCGCCTTCGATATGAACGCCGCGTGCTCGGGCTTTGTTTATGCCTTCGATACGGCGCACCGCTTCCTTTCTACAGACAGGAATATGAAATACGTGCTCATCGTCGCGGCGGAGGCTCTCTCCCGCTTCATTGATTTCGGTGACAGGTCGTCGTGCATCCTCTTCGGAGACGGCGCGGCGGCGGCAGTTGTGGAGTACAGCGACACGCTCTTTACATCGGGTCTCGGCGCGGACGGAAGCGGCGGACGTCTCCTCTATGCGAGGGCTGTAGGCGTTGCAGAGGAAGTGAAGATAGACTCCGATTTCGATGACGGCTTCCCCGAGAAGCGCCTCCACAAGCTGTATCAGGACGGCAAGGAGGTCTACAAGTTCGCGACAAAGGCTCTGCCTAAGGCATTCCACCTCGCGGCGGACAAGGCGGGCATAGCTCCCGAGGACATCGACTGGTTCGTGCCTCATCAGGCTAACGTCCGCATAATCGAGACAGCCGCCAAGAACCTCGGAGCTCCGATGGAGAAGTTCATCGTGACCCTCGACCACTACGGCAACACCTCGAGCGTGTCGATACCGCTCGCGCTGTGCGAATCCGTGGAGAAGGGCATTATCAAACGCGGACAGAAGCTCGCACTCATAGGCTTCGGAGCAGGTCTGACCTACGCGGGCGCGATATTTGAATACTGATATGCAGTTTTGCGACCTCCCCGACCACTGGAAGCGCATATTCGGGCTCGAATGGCAGTCGGTGTGCGAGGGGAGCAAGGCTATAGCCGCCGTCATCACCGATACCGACGGGAACATCATCTCCGAGGGACGGAATATGACAGGCGAGCGCACTATCCCCAATCCCTCCGCGGCTCATGCCGAGGCCGAAGCGGTCAGAGGTCTGGACACGGAGAGATTCCCCGACAAGCACAGCTATACGCTCCATGCGGGGCTTGAGCCGTGCGTGATGTGCATGGGAACGCTCGTTATGGGCGGGATTCGCAATGTCGAAATTGCCGCAAGAGACGATTTCGGCGGAGCAATGCACCTGCTCGGCAAGAGCGACTTCACAAGAAGCAAGAATATCCGCGTCACGTGGCTCGATAACGAGCTCGGCGACGTACAGCGAGCGCTCCAGACGATAAGGGAGCTCCTGTACAACACCGACAGCGCGAAGCTAAGCCGTATGCTGGCGGACTTCGCCGTGCACAACGCCGCGGGAGTAAAGGCGGCGCAGGATGTGGTCGGGCGCGGGATGTTCAGCGATAAACAGCCCTCGGACTATACCGCGGAAGAGGTGGTCGGCGAGGTGCTTAGACTAATAGTCAAATCAAAGGAGGACAACTTATGAAAACACGTATAACCGAGCTTTTGGGCTGTGAGTACCCGATAATCCAGGGCGGTATGGCTTGGGTAGCCGAGCACACCCTCGCCTCTGCGGTGTCGAATGCGGGCGGTATCGGACTTATCGCGGGCGGAAGCGCTCCGATAGACTACCTCCGCGACCAGATACGCAAGTGCAAGGAAAAGACAGATAAGCCGTTCGGCGTGAATATAATGCTTATGAGCCCCAATGCCGATGACCTCGCTCAGCTCTGTATTGACGAGGGCGTGAGAGTTGTCACAACGGGCGCGGGCAACCCCGGCAAGTACATCACCGCGTGGAAAGAGGCGGGAATAAAGGTCATCCCCGTTGTACCGTCGGTGGCTCTCGCAAAGCGTATGGAGCGCGCGGGCGCTGACGCCGTAGTTGCCGAGGGCACGGAGAGCGGCGGTCATATCGGTGAGAACACGACGATGTGTCTCGTTCCTCAGGTAGTGGACGCGCTTGAGATACCCGTTATCGCGGCGGGCGGTATCGCTGACGGCAGAGGTATGGCGGCGGCATTTATGCTCGGAGCCGAGGGCGTACAGATCGGTACGCGCTTCCTTGCGTCCGAGGAATGTCAGATACATCCCACGTTCAAGGAGCTCGTCATCAAGGCGAAGGACACGGACAGCGTAGTTACGGGACGCTACACGGGTCACCCGTGCCGCAACATAAAGACCAAGTTCTCGAAGAAGCTCGCCAACGGCGAAAAGGACGGTACTCTCTCGCCCGAGGAGTTCGAGCAGATAACGCTCGGCTCGCTCCGCAAGGCTGTCGTTGACGGCAACGTGGAAGAGGGCTCGTTCCTCTGCGGAGCTATCGCGGGAATGGTCAACGAGATTAAACCGTGCAAGGACATCGTCGAGGAGATAATGGCGGGCGCTGAGAAGCTGCTCGTAAAGTAAGGATATAGAATTTGTCGTAGGGGCTGCCTTTGGCAGTCCGACAAATCTGTTTATCTGCGGACGCCCGAAGGGCGCCCCTACATAATGGCTAACGGCTAATGGCTAACAATTACACATCAGAAATACGGAGGGAATATATATGGCAACAGCGATAATCACAGGTGCTTCACAGGGTATCGGAGCTTGTATAGCGAAAAGACTCGCGAAGGACGGCTTCGACGTGGCTATCAACCACTATCCGAGCGACGGCGACAAGGAAAAGGCTCTTGCGGTCGCGGAGGAGTGCCGCTCATTCGGCGTAAAGGCGGAGTGCTACGCGGCGGACGTGTCCAAGTATGCGGACTGCGAGGCTATGGTGGAGCAGGTAAAGGCTGACTTCGGCACTATTGACGCCCTCGTCAACAACGCAGGTATCACCAAGGACACTCTCCTCGCGCGCATGACCGAGGATATCTACGACGCGGTCATTGCAGTGAACCAGAAGAGCGTATACAATATGATGAAGCTCGTCTGCGGCGTAATGGGCAAGCAGAGGAGCGGCAGGATAGTGAACGTCTCATCGGTCGCGGGACTCTACGGCAACCCTGGTCAGGTGAACTATTCGGCATCAAAGGCAGCTATCATCGGCATGACGAAGTCAGTGGCGAAGGAGTACGGCAAGCGCAATATCACCTGCAACGCGGTAGCTCCGGGACTTATCCGCACGCCCATGACGGACGTCCTCTCAGACGAACTCAAGGCAAAAATGCTTGAAGCGGTAGCGCTCAAGCGCTACGGCGAGCCCGAGGAGATAGCCTCGGTGGTATCTTTCCTCGTGTCGGACAACGCAAGTTACATCACGGGACAGGTCATCGAGATATCGGGCGGACTTTCCATGTAATGCAGGCCTTCGGCTTGCAGAGCTCGGGCGGGACGCCGTGGGCGGCGTCCCCTACAAATGCTTGCCGTTGACGTTTCTGTCATTGCGGACGCCAGAAAGGCGCCCCTACAAGGAAAAATCAGATATATCGCCGTCAGGCGATACCGCAAGCTAATGGCTAAAGGCTAACGGCTAATGGCTTCTCAACAAAAGATTCAGAATACGAAAGGATAATATATGAGCAGAAGAGTAGTAATAACAGGCATGGGAGCGGTAACTCCCCTCGGAACAGGCGTAGAAAAATTCTGGGAAGGCGTAAAGGCAAACAAGATAGGCTTCTCATTTATAGATAAATTCGATACAGAGCGCACAGGCGTAAAGATAGCGGGAATAGTCCGCGACTTCAACGAGGAGGACTACTTTGGCGTCGAGGGCTGCTTCGACAAGAAGGAGTCCAAGCGCATGGACACTTTCACCAAGTACGCCGTAGTTGCGGCGCATGAGGCACTCACCGACGCAGGCACGGACTTCTCCGACCTCGACCCCTACAGAGCGGGCGTCATCGTCGGCTCGGGCATAGGCGGCATAGACCTCACCCTCAGCGAGTATGAAAAGTACCTCGAAAAGGGTCCCGGACGCATCTCGCCGTTCTATATCCCGATGATGATAAGCAATATGGCGGCGGGCACTATCTCCATGAAGACGGGCTTCCGCGGCGCCAACTTCGACGTGACGACTGCCTGCTGCACTGCTACCCACGCTATCGGTGAGGCTTTCCGCAAGATAAAGGACGGCTACCTCGACGCTGCCATAGCAGGCGGCACCGAGAGCACCAATGTTGAGTTCACATACGGCGGCTTCGCCAATATGAAGGCTCTCACCAAGAGCGAAGACCTCTCCCGCGCGTCGATACCCTTCGACAAGGAGAGAAACGGCTTCGTGCTCGGCGAGGGAAGCGGTATCGTAGTCCTTGAGGAGTACGAGCACGCCAAGGCACGCGGAGCGAAGATATACGCGGAAGTAGCAGGCTACGGCGCAACCTGCGACGGTTATCATATGACCTCGCCCATGCCCACGGGCGAAGCGGCAGGAAAGGGAATGTCCCTCGCAATGGAGGAGGCAGGCTTGAAGCCCTCCGACGTAGACTACATCAACGCGCACGGCACATCCACGGGACTGAACGACAAGTACGAGACAGCCGCAATAAAGCTCGCATTCGGCGAGGACGCGTACAGAGTCAAGATAAGCTCGACCAAGTCCATGACGGGTCATCTTCTCGGCGCGGCAGGCGGCATAGAGGCTATCATCTGCGCAAAGACCATTGAGGAGGGACTTATCCACGCTACAGTGGGATATAAAGTCCCCGACGAGGAATGTGACCTCGATTACTGCGTAAACGGCAATATTCAGCAGGAGGTGCGCGCGGCTCTGTCGAACTCGCTCGGCTTCGGCGGACACAACGCGACGCTCTGCTTCAAAAAAGTTACAGACTAAGGAGAACATAAGATGAACGAGATATTCGGTATGACCGACCTTGACACGATAAGCAGCCTTGCAGATATAATCAACGACAAGGAGCTTTCGGAGATAACCATAACAGAGGGCGGCAGAACTATCACTATCAAGGGAAAGAAGTGCGTACCCGCACCCATTATGGGTATGCCTCCCATGCCCCCGATGCCTCCGATGGGAGCAGGCGCTCCCGCACCCGCGCAGGAGGCTCCCTCGCCCGCGAAGGACGAGGCTAACGGCGGCAACATCGTGAAGGCTCCCATAGTCGGCACGTACTACCGCTCGCCCTCGCCCGACAAGCCGCCGTTCGTAAAGATAGGCGACAAGGTCAAGAAGGGCGACGTGATAATGATAATCGAGTCGATGAAGCTGATGAACGAGGTGCAGTCCGAGTTCGACGGCGTAGTCGAGCGCATACTCGTCACCGACGGGCAGGCTGTGGAGTTCGACCAGCCCATAATGATAATCAAATGAAGCCGTCGGAGCTTAACTACATCACGCAGGATATCATAGACAAGGGCACCTTCAACGTCACCTCGCCCGAGATGATGGACGAGGCGCGGCACTACAATATGGACGCTGTCACAAACGCCGCCAAAAAGCGCCGCGTCGATGTTATCACGGGTATTTGGTTCATCGTGCATCTGCCTCTTCCGCTCATATGGGTGTGCATTATGCTGGCGCAGCGGACGCTTGCCGATATGAGTGCCTACGCCGCGGGTGATTTCGGGCGGATAATGACCTATGCGGCTATCGCGGCGATGTTTCTCGGACTTGTCGCGTACTACGGACTGTTCGGCTACTACATCATATTCAGGTTCCAGCGCGACCCGAAGCTCGTGCTGCTGTGCTCGCTTCCAATTCTTATAACGATGCTGGTCGCACTTATGATTCCCGCGGGTATACTCATAGTCGCGGTAAACGTGATAATGGCGTGGTGGTACACCAAGACAGACGAGCAGCTCTCGCAGGAGGCAGGCTATCCCGCGTTCGTGAGGCTGAATGTCACCACCGTCGAGAGTGACGCCCACAGCGTGCTCGACCTCACCTACGAAAGCATAAAGGAGCGCACAAAGCACCGCCGTTCGGAGGGCGATGAATTTTTATGACGATACAGGACCTCAAATACATCACGCCGCTCGATATACAGGCGGCTTACCTCAACGTCACCTCCTCTGAGATGTATGCCGAGGCTAAGGAATTCAACAGGCATATGTACGATATGCAGAGGAAGCGCTGGAGATTTATGCGCGACTTCTGGGTGATGGTGATATTCAACGTCATAATGCTGGCGCTCGGTGTCATCACCGCGCCGAGCTCGTTCACGTCACTGCTGTTCTACATTTCGGGCGGCAGAGGACCGCTGGGCTTCACGACGGGCGGAAATATGCTTGTAACGCTGTTTCCCGTGCCGATATATATTTTCCTGTTCGTGTGGCTGATACTTATAAAGAAGATATACGATTCGCGGCTCGTGCTGGTGATAAGCCTTATGCTCTTTCCCGTGAACTACGGGTTCATCGGGCTGGCGACAGCGAACGTTATCCTCATCGGAGCAATGAACAAGGTCGATAACGAGATAAAGGACGAGGTCGGCTACCCGCACTTCGCGGAGCTCGCACTCTCGTACATACGCGACGAGGAAAACGCCGAGGACGGCGGTATGGAGAGCTGCAGCGAGGACGAGACGTCCGAAGACCTCATCAGTGAGCGCAGGGAGAACCCCTTCGACAAGTACCGCACACGCTGGGCGGACGGCGAGGGTCTCCTTCGAGACAGCGACATCGCTGATGCATTGGATGATACGGAATAAATTTGTAGGGGCGGCGTTTCGCCGCCCGCCAATGGATGTGTTTTTCTCGGGCGGCGGAACGCCGCCCCTACACAAAAGCATTTTCACCATAAAATATGTAAGGAGTAAACTATGTCTGATATACTTATGAACAAAGAGCAGATAATGGAGGTCATACCTCACCGCGACCCCTTCCTTCTCATTGACGAGATAGTGGATATGGAGGTCGGCGTGAAGGTACACGCCCGCAAATACATCAAGGAGGACGACTTCTGGTTCAGGGGGCACTTCCCCGATTACCCCGTTACTCCGGGTGTGCTGATGGTGGAGATGCTCGCACAGGCGGGAGCTGTATGTATGCTCTCGAAGCCCGAATTCAAGGGCAAGATAGGACTGTTCGGCGGCATCGACAAGGCAAAGTTCCGCAGACAGGTAGTCCCCGGCGACGTGCTCGACCTCGAGGTCGAGATAATCAAGCAGAGAGGACCTGTCGGCACGGGCAAGGCGCTTGCCTCCGTCGGCGGAGAGAGAGCCGTTTCCTGCGAGATAACCTTTGTTGTAACAGACGGAGATAATAAGTGATTCATAATGCTTGAGCCATTAGCTATTAGCCTTTAGCCCTTAGCTCATTGTGTCCGCTTCGCGGACGTATTTGAATATTATCGCCGAAGGCGATACCATAAGCTAATGGCTAACGGCTAACGGCTAATGGATTGACAATCAATTATGGATTAACAAGGAGATAAGCAATGTTCAAAAAAATACTCATCGCCAACAGAGGCGAGATAGCGGTACGCATAATAAGAGCCTGCCGCGAGCTCGGCATACGCTGTGTCACGGTGTATTCCACCGCTGACAGGACGTCACTGCACGCGCAGATCGCCGATGAATCGGTATGTATAGGTCCTCCCGCTACGAAGGACAGCTACCTCAATATGAATGCTATCATACAGGCGGCTCTTAATGTCGGAGCGGATGCTATCCACCCCGGCTTCGGCTTCCTCTCGGAGAATGCGGAGTTCGCGCGTCTCTGCGAGAAAAACGGCATAACCTTCATCGGACCTTCCTACAAGGCGATAGAAATGCTCGGCGACAAGGCGGCGGCTAAGGAGACTATGGCGGCGGCGGGAGTTCCCGTTATCCCGGGCTCGAAGGGCGCTGTCAAGAGCCTTGCCGAGGCTAAGAAGATAGCCGAGAAGTGCGGCTACCCCGTGCTCGTTAAGGCTTCCGCAGGAGGCGGCGGACGCGGTATACGCCGTGTGGATTCGCCGAAGGACCTCGAGGCGCAGATGACAGCCGCTCAGCAGGAGGCGCTCAGCTTCTTCGGCGACGATACCGTATATATCGAGAAATTCCTGATAAATCCCCACCATGTCGAGATACAGATGATAGCCGACAGACAGGGACACTACATCTACCTCGGCGAGCGCGACTGCTCGATGCAGAGGCGAAATCAGAAGGTGCTGGAGGAATGTCCGAGCCCTATCGTGGACTGCGAGCTCCGCAGGCAAATGGGCGAGGCGGCTGTTACTGCGGCAAAGCAGTGCGGCTATTACAACGCGGGCACGATAGAGTTCCTTGTGGACGAGAACCGCGACTTCTACTTTATGGAGATGAATACGCGCATACAGGTCGAGCACCCGATAACCGAGGAGGTCACGGGCTTCGACATCGTAAAGGCGCAGATAGAGATAGCGGCGGGACTGCCGCTCCACGTTACGCAGAACGACATCAAGATGCGCGGTCACGCGATAGAGTGCCGTATCAACGCGGAGAACCCGAAGCTCAACTTCCGTCCGTCGCCCGGTACTATAAACGCGCTGTACGTTCCCGGAGGTCCGGGCATACGCATTGACGGTGCGGTATATCAGGGCTACACGATAACGCCGTACTACGATTCTATGATAAGCAAGCTGATAGCTCACGGCTCCGACCGCGACGATGCTATCCGCAAGATGCGCTGGGCTCTCTCGGAGTTCATCGTTGACGGCGTGGACACCAACATCGACTTCCAGCTTGAGATAATCAAGCAGCCCGAGTTCCTCAGCGGAAACTACGATATAGGCTTCCTCAACAGATTTGTGGAAAAAAGCAAGAAATAAGGGGGTGACGTAACAGATGTTTGACGATTTTTTCAATGTTGTTAAGCTGCGCTTCAACGGCGGCGACGTGGACGAAACTCCCTCATTCAAATGTCCGAGATGTCAGAGCCCCGTACCTATGGACAAGTACGAGGAGCTCCACAGGGTCTGCCCGAACTGCAACTACCACGGCAGACTCCCCGCGAGCGAGCGTATCGCCATAACCGTTGACAGAGGCACATTCACCGAGCTCGACTCGGATATGATAAGCGGCGACCCGATCGACTTCCCCGAATATGCCGAGAAGCAGAAGGAGCTCCGCAAGACCACGGGTCTGAAGGACGCGGTGGTCACGGGTACGGCTATGATAAAGGGCGTAAGGACCGTGATAGGCGTTATGGACTCGAACTATATGATGGGCTCGATGGGAAGCGTTGTCGGCGAGAAGATAGCGCGCGCCTTCGAGTACGCCACCGAGAACGGACTGCCCGTCGTGCTGTTCACGGCTTCGGGCGGTGCCCGTATGCAGGAGGGTATAGTCTCCCTTATGCAGATGGCTAAGACCTCGGGAGCTGTCAAGCTCCACAGCGACAGCGGCGGACTGTACATAACCGTCCTCACCGACCCGACTACGGGCGGCGTTACGGCGAGCTTTGCCTCGCTCGGAGACGTCATCATCGCCGAGCCGAAGATACTCATCGGCTTCGCGGGACGCCGCGTTATCGAGAGCACGATGAAGCAGCGCCTCCCCGAGGACTTCCAGCTTGCCGAATTTATGCAGGAAAAGGGCTTTGTCGATATGATAGTCGAGAGAAAGCGCATGAGGGCTACCCTCGGACATATCCTCGAGCTCCACGGCTATAAGGGAAAGGAGGTCTGACCTGTGGACGAGAAAAAGACCGCGTGGGAACGCCTGAAGCTTGTTCATACCAAGGGCAGACCCACCATAAGAGACTATATACCGCTGATATTCAGCGACTTCTATGAAATGCACGGCGACCGCTTCTACGGCGACGACAAGGCTGTCATCGGCGGCATAGCGTCGCTCGACGGCACTCCCGTGACCGTTATCGCTCAGGTAAAGGGCAGGGACATCGACGAGAACAAGGCTTGCAACTTCGCAATGCCGCTCCCCGAGGGCTACAGGAAGGCTCTCCGCCTTGCAAAGCAGGCTGAGAAGTTCCACAGACCCGTTATCTGCTTCATCGACACCCCCGGCGCTTACGCGGGCGTTGCCGCTGAGGAGAGGGGACAGGGCGAGGCTATCGCCCGCAATATCGCCGAGTTTATGACTCTGCGCACGCCTATCATCTCGATCGTCCTCGGCGAGGGCGGAAGCGGCGGAGCTCTTGCTCTCGGCGTGTGCGACGAGCTGGCTATGCTCGAAAACGCACAGTACTCCGTAATATCGCCGCGCGGCTTCGCGAGCATACTCTGGAAGGACGCCGAGCGCGAGGAGGAAGCCTGCAATATTATGCGGATAACCGCCGAAGATATGGTGCGTCTCGGGGTCGCGGAGGCTGTCATTGAGGAGCCTCTCGGAGGAGCACATAACGATTTAGACAAAATTTCAGAAAATATCAAGGAATATTTGTTACATAAAATTCCCGAAAAATGCAAAAAAGATATTGACGTTTTACTAAAAGAACGCTATACTAAGTTTAGAAAAATCGGAGAGTTCACAGAGTGACACCGTTTTTCTGTCTCCTGCACCAGCGGGAGCCCCATAAATAAAAGATTGGAGGATAAAAATATGGTATTTGATAAGATCAAGGAGATCATCGTAGAACAGCTCGGCGTTGAAGAGGACGCTGTTACTCCCGAGGCTAACATCCAGGAGGATCTCGGCGCAGATTCACTCGACATCGTAGACCTTATCCAGACTATCGAGGACGAGTACGATCTCTCTATCCCCGACGAGGCTGTTGAGGAGATCAAGACAGTTAACGACATCGTTAACTACATCGAGAAGAACACTGAGGAATAATCAAGATGTTCAACGGCTCCCTTTCGGGAGTCGTTTTTTTGTTGCAAAGCTTTTGTGCTGATTGTCAAAACAGGAGTGGTTTGATTGTTGTAAATTACAAAAAGTATTAACTTGTTGTGAACATCTGCTGAAAACAGTTGACTTTCTGTGAGATTTATGTATAATTATAAATACAGAGAGCGAAAAACTCGGAAAATTAAAAGGAGGTCATCCATATGGCAGAAATTATTAAGGACGAAAAGGATCAGAACATTGATGCAGAAGCAATTGATCTTGAACAGCTCGATAACGTAAACGGCGGTGCTTTTATGCACGACCCCGGTGTGTTTAGGCAGATGCGTTTTATCTTCAATGAACAAGATGTTGAGATCCTCAAAAGCAGAGGCTATAACGTGCAGGCTAATCGCGTGTATTCAAGAGGCGAGTTGAATGATATGGGTATCCCAGGTAGTACAGGCGGCAAGGTTAAGGCATTCTTGAACGACCTTGGCATATATGTTGAGGAATATTGATGGATCAGCTTATCCCCGAAGTGTTTCAAAGCGCTTCGGGGCATTTTATTTTATATTGCTGATTTGCAGGGGCTGATGCCCACATCAGTCCGACATATCACGTGAAAATACAGGGTAATATTGGCATCGCCCCTGCATTTCCGTTTTTGCGCTGTCCCTGCCCGATACGGCAGGGATAAATTATCGGAATAAAAATACTTGCATTTGACAGTGTAAAGTGGTATAATATAAGTTGCAGGATTTTTTTGACGCCTGAAAGAGGATAAATATGAAGAAAATTACCATTATCACAGGTCACTACGGAAGCGGCAAGACCAATCTCTCGGTCAATCTCGCTGTGAGAGCTGCCGAGGAGGGCAAGAAGGTCGCTGTCGTTGACCTCGACCTCGTCAACCCCTACTTCCGTACTGCCGATTTCAAGGAGCTTTTCGAGAGCAAGGGCATAAAGCTCATAGCTCCCGACTTCGCGAACACCAACCTCGATGTGCCGTCGATACAGTTCGACGTCGAGCAGCTCGCCATAAACGAGGACTGCCTCATCATCGACGTGGGCGGCGACGACGCAGGCGCTACGGCTCTCGGGCGCTATGCCGAGGCTATGCTCGAAAGGTTCGCGGACGATATAGATATGCTCTACGTCATCAACCAGCGCCGCACGCTCACCTCAAACGCAGACGAAGCGACTGCGCTGATGTACGAGATAGAGGCGGCTTCGCGAATGAAGCACACCGCCATTGTCAACAACACCAACCTCGGCTGTGAGACGACGGCAGAGGTCGTGGAGCGGTCCGCCGAGTTCGCGGCGAAGGTCTCGGAGAAGACGGGGCTGCCGCTCGCATTCACCACCTGTCCCGAGGAGCTGTGCGGTCACGCCGAGCGCGACGGCATACTGCCCGTGAAGGTCTACGTCAAGCTGCCGTGGGAGCGGGATGTCCCCGCCGCCGATTCGCGCCATAATTAATTTGGAACGGCAGATGTTCCCGCGAGCCCAAACAATTTGCAGGGGCGGATATTATCCGCCCGAAACCAAACCCATTGTAGGGGACGGCGTCCCCGACGTCCCATTAATCAACTGAACTGTAGGGGCGCATTCCGTGCGCCCGCTAATGAAGAACCGTTGTAGGGACGACCATTGGTCGTCCGCCAAAAACGAAAAAACGACAAATCTGTAATCACGGACGCGCAATTCGCGTCCCTACACAGGAAAATCACGGTAAAAACGCGGAAAATTCCGCTTTACATTATATATAGCTATGCGAAGGGAGTGAAAAGAATGGCAAAAATGACGGTTATCACCGAGAGGTGCAAGGGCTGCGGACTCTGTACTGCTGCCTGTCCCAAGAAGATAGTGGCTCTCCAGAAGGAAAAGCGCAACAAGAAGGGATATTTCTACGCTGAATGTACCGATCAGGACGCTTGCATAAGCTGCGCGATGTGCGCGACTATGTGCCCCGACTGTGCTATCGTTATCGAAAAGTAAATCTTACCTATCATTGAAAGGAGCTGTTTAGCTTTGGAAAGAAATCTTATGAAGGGTAACGAGGCTCTCGCCGAGGCTGCTATCAGAGCAGGCTGCAAGTGCTTCTTTGGCTACCCGATCACTCCCCAGACAGAGCTTGCCGCTTATATGGCAAAGCGTATGCATAAGGCAGGCGGCGTATTCCTTCAGGCTGAGTCTGAGATCGCTGCTATCAATATGGTTCTCGGCGCTGCTTCTACAGGTGTGAGAGCTATGACATCCTCGTCATCTCCCGGAATCTCGCTCAAGAGCGAGGGCGTATCCTACATCGCAGGCTCAGACCTCCCCGCTGTTATCATCAACGTTGAGAGAGGCGGCCCCGGTCTCGGCGGTATCCAGCCTTCACAGGCTGACTACTGGCAGGCTACGAAGGCTCTCGGTCACGGCGACTTCCAGCTTCTCGTATATGCTCCCGCTTCCGTTCAGGAAATGGTTGACTACGTAGTAAAGGCTTTCGACCGCGCTGACAAGTACCGTATGCCCGCAATGATACTCGCTGACGGACTCCTCGGTCAGATGATGGAGCCTGTTTCCTTCCCCGAGATAAATCCCGACGCCTACGACAAGAGCGGCTGGGCTGCCAACGGTCACAAGAATTCGAGAGACCACCACATCATCAATTCCCTCTACCTCAAGCCCGACGAGCTCGAGAACTCCATCGTTGAGCGCTACAAGAAGTACGACATCATCAAGGAGACAGAGACAGAGGCTGAGCTCTACCTCACCGAGGACTGCGATATCCTCCTCTGCGCATTCGGCGCTACAGCGAGAGTCGTAAAGTCGGCTGTAAACACAGCAAGAGAGCAGGGCATAAAGGCAGGTCTGTTCCGTCCCAAGACACTGTGGCCCTTCCCCGTAAAGGAGATAAACGAGGCTGCAAAGAACGCTAAGGCTCTCCTCAGCGTTGAGATGTCGATGGGTCAGATGGTAGACGATATCAAGCTCGCTATCAACTGCTCGAAGCCCGTTCACTTCTTCGGAAGAACAGGCGGCGTTATCCCCACACCTACAGAGGTGCTTGAGGAGATCAAGAAGATCGGAGGTACACTTTAATGGCTGTTGTATTTGAAAGACCCCACGCACTCATTGATGTGCCTACACATTACTGCCCCGGCTGTACTCACGGTATCGTTCACCGCATACTCGCCGAGGTAATAGACGAAATGGGCATCGAGGGCGACACTATCGGCGTATGTCCCGTTGGCTGCTCCGTTATGGCTTACGATTACTTCAACTGCGATATGATCGAGGCTGCTCACGGACGTGCTCCGGCTGTTGCTACGGGCGTTAAGCGCACAAATCCCGACAAGTTCGTATTTACATACCAGGGCGACGGCGACCTCGCCGCCATCGGTACTGCCGAGACCGTTCACTCCGCTACAAGAGGCGAGAACATCGTTGTTATCTTCATCAACAACACTATCTACGGTATGACAGGCGGACAGATGGCTCCTACAACTCTGCCCGGTCAGGTCACACAGACAACCCCCTTCGGCAGAAGCCCGCAGCTCGCAGGCTACCCCGTAAAGGTGTGCGAGATGCTCTCACAGCTCACAGGTACAGCTTACGCTGAGCGTGTTGCCGTTGACAGCGTTCCCCACATCAAGAACGCAAAGAAGGCTATCCGCAAGGCTTTCGAGAATCAGAAGGCAGGCAAGGGCTTCTCTATCGTAGAGGTCCTCTCGACTTGCCCGACTAACTGGGGGCTCACACCTCTTGAGGCTATCAAGAGACTTCAGGACGAAATGATCCCCTACTACCCGCTCGGCGTTTACAAGGACGTTGAAGAGGGCGTATTCCCCGCAGAAGGAGGTAACGAATAATGGCTACTACTGAAATTCTCCTCGCAGGCTTCGGCGGACAGGGTATCCTCTTCGCAGGCAAGATACTCGCTTACTGCGGTCTTATGGACAACAAGGAGCTCTCATGGCTCCCGTCATACGGTCCCGAGATGAGAGGCGGTACGTGCAACTGCTCGGTATGTATCTCCGACGAGCCCATCGGCTCTCCGCTGGTGCTTACTCCCGACCTCCTCATCGTAATGAATCAGCCCTCATTCGACAAGTTTGTCAAGGACGTCCGTCCCGGCGGAAAGGTATTCTTCGACAGCTCGATGATAGAGGCAAATACCGACAGAACTGACATCAGCCTCTTCGGTATCCCGTCTCAGCAGATGGCTGACGACAACGAGCTCAAGGGCGGCTCGAACATCATACTTCTCGGCAAGCTCCTAAAGGAGACGAATATCTGCTCGCTCGATACAATGAAGAAGGCTATCGAGAAGGTAGTTCCTCCGAAAAAGGCAGCTCTTATCCCCAACAACTACAAGGCTATCGAGCTCGGCATGAACGCATAAGAAGAGCTCAGAACTAAAAAGGGCACACCGTTAAGGTGTGCCCTTTTTGTGCGGACGTCAATTGCTGCCCGCCGAAAGCAGACTATGCCTTTTGTACAGAGTGAGCGAGCAAGGCGAGCGGGTTCGTAGTTAGGGGTTCGGGGAGTGCGCTCCCCGACAGGGTCTGGGACAGAGTCCCGGCGGAGTCCAGAGGCAGCGCCTCTGGAAATTGACAATCCCGCCTGTCCGTGGTATAATGAGACATATCTAATTTTAGCAGGTGATACTATGACAAATATAGAAAAGCTGGTTGCACTGTTCCGCAAGGTCTCGCGTCTGACCGACGACTATGACGGTCAGTCCGTGGACTATGCCGTGGGGCTGAAGCTCGGCGAAATGATGAAGAACGGCGAGGAGGTCCTTGCCGCGGTCACAGGCGACGCTGTTGAGAACACCGACGGCAGCTTCGGTATGCAGCTCGTTATCGCTCCGACCTCTCACGGCAATTTCTTTATGATATTCCCCGATACGGAGACTGCCGCCGCTGTCGGGACGGGCTACACGATGTGCAGGATAGCGGAGCTCATAGAGCTCGTTGACAGGACTCCGCAGATGAGCGGCATACAGCTCGTCCTCAGCGTTGATGCGGAGACAGGGCGCTTTGGTACGGGCGAGATAAACCGCCCGATGGTGATGTTCGCGCTCGAAGCGGCGAAGGCATAAAAAAGTCCCCTGCAATAACAGGGGACGGTGTATCAGTAGCCGCGGTTGTTTTCGCCGTTGCTGTGGTATTTGGAACGTGTGCGGGCTATGCTCTCCTCGCTGCGCTTGATAAGATTGAGCAGCGATGACGAATACTGTGCGTAGTCCTTTTGCAGGGTCGAGGTCGTTATGTACAGGGTATCGAAGTTGTCTATGCAGTCGTTACCGTCGAGAGCGATGCCGCTCGAAGCGGCTTTGATGTCAGCCTCGCTCATAGAGATTATGGCATTTGAGCTGTCATTGGCTATGACCTTGGGTATGCGGAAGAGCTTCTGGTCGTTGTGCGGGTTCGCGTTATAGACGATACGGAAGAGCTTGTACACCGACAGCATAAGGTAGGACGAGACCTCCTTGATGAGGGTGATGCTGTTAGCCTTCTGAGCGAGGGCGAACAGCAGACTGATAGAGTTGTTGATGATACGCCTGTTGAAGTTGATTATCTCGGGCGAGGGCATTTCGAGGGTGTTGTTGCCGTCGTCGTCGGGGATATCCTCAATTGTGATGACCTTGCCCTCGGGCTCGGGGGTACGTCCGAGCAGGTAGTCGCAGGAGACATTGTAGTAGTCGGCTATCTTGACGAGGAAATTCAGACCGCACTCTCTGATACCCTTTTCATAGTGAGAGAGCAGAGCCTGCGAGATACCGAGGTCTGCGGCAGCCTGCTTCTGGCTGATGTGGCGTTCTTTTCTCTGCAAGGTGATGATACGCGCGAAATCTGAATTCATGGGGATTCCCTCCTATTTTGATAGACTAATAGTTACTGTAAGTATATTTTTGCCATAATATTATTATAATACATACTGTATAACTTGTAAATATGTTGAATTATGGAATTACAGCTTAATTTTTCGGGCTTATTTGTGAGAATTACCAACAGTTATAAAATTCGAGCCGCTTTTTGGCGGTTTTGCATAATGAGAAGGAGCAGTTTATGAAAGGCTACAGGATAAGCGTTATACGCCACGGTCTGACAGAGGCGAACGAAAAGGGCATATACATCGGAAAGACCGATATGCCGCTGTCTGCGAAGGGAGCAGCCGACCTCGCCGCGAAAATGGACGAGTTCGACTACCCGTCGGTGCACAGGGTCTACACCTCGCCTCTGCTGAGGTGCAGGGAGACCGCGGACATACTCTTCCCCGAGACGGAGATAGTCCCCGTGGACGATTTCCGCGAGCTCGACCTCGGCGAATTCGACGGCAAGAGCGTGGACGAGCTGATAAACCGCGCCGACTACAAGGCGTGGCTCAAGGGCGGCAGGGACGCGCGTCCTCCCAAGGGCGAGAGCCTCGAGGAGCTGACCGCGCGTACATACACGGGTCTGCACAATATCATAATGGATATGATGGAGAGCGGGCTGACCCACTGCGCTCTGATAACGCACGCGGGCGTGATATCGAATATGCTCGCGGGCTTCGGCATACCGAAGTATTCGCCGTCGCAGATAACCACCGAGGCGGGCGGCGGCTTCGACGTGCTCGCGACCGCACAGATGTGGCTGAATTCGCAGTGTGTCGAGATACTTGGCTACTGCCCGTATGAGCGCATAGAGGACGACGGTCCCGATTTTGAATAAAATCCCATAAAGCTCACATAATACCAGTGTAATTCGGAATGCGAAATTCGGAATTATAAGCCTTTAGCTGTTAGCCTTTAGCTTGCGTTATCGCCTACGGCGATGATTTTAAAATTGTAGGGGCGCCCTTTGGGCGTCCGTGTGACAATAACGTTGTTTTATGTGGGCGGCGGAACGCCGCCCCTGCATTTCAATTATTATCGGCGAAGCCGATACCATAAGCTGACGGCTAATGGCTAACGGCTTTAATCTTAGCTCTTTTGCGAATTATGTGTGGGAGTGGTTATTTGAGTATATGGGAGCTTATCGGCTATACGAGGCGGCGGATACGCGGTCGGCGCGCGGAGATACTGCTCGCGTGTCTGCCTCCGATAGCGGCGGGACTGCTCTTCCGTCTCGGCGAGGCGGCTTTTTACAGTATGCTCCTCTACTTCGGAGCAATGCGCCCCGCGGAGCTCTTCACGGGCGGCTATGCGGGACAGCTCATTCTTGCGGTACTGCTCACGCTCCTGCGCTGGGGAGTGACAGCTCCGCTCATTTGCGCGTCGGCGGCGAAGCTGAGAGCAATAGTCACCGACGGCACGGAGGATGTTTCCGCCTCGGAGCTCCTGCTTGACGGGAGCTTCCTCCGACGCAGTATCACGGCTTACGCGGCGGAAAGACTGATATGCTTTGCCGCGCTTGTTCCCGCGGCTCTGCTCGGAGCCTACGCCTACACGTTACTTGCTGACGGCGGCGGGAGCAGCGAGCTCTTCGCTGCCTCAAATGTTGCGGCTCTTGCGGCTGTATCGGCTCTGCTGTGGCTCGCCGCGAGACTGAGCATAACGGCAGTACCGTTCCTGCTCGCGGAATTTCCCGAGCGGAGCGCACTCGCCTGCGCGGCGATGTCGCTGAGCTTTATGCGCGGACGGAAGCGGCTTCCGCTGGCACTTGCGGCGGTGTATGCCCTGCCGATAATTTCGGTGGTCGGGCTGCCGATATTTCTGCCCGAGCTCGCGGCGGCGTTCGCGACGGGCATATCCATATTCACAAAAGAGGACGAGTACGCGCGTTCAGCGGTGCGGCGCGTCCGACGAGCGGGGTGAGGTCGTGGCTGAGCTGAGATTCATAGTCGATACGGAGCAGCCCGTGTCGCTGAAGACCTTCCTGCGCGGGAGAAACGGCGTATCAGCGCGGCTCCTCGCGAAGCTGAAGCACCGCGAGGGCGGCATCACCTGCAACGGTGAGACGATTCGGAGCATTGACACGGTCAGGGCGGGGGACGTCATAGTTCTCGATATGGGCGAGAACGTCGCCGCAGAGCCGAATCCGTCGCTCTATGCGGCGATAGCCTACGAGAACGAGAGCCTTGTCGTGTTTGACAAGCCCGCGGGTATGCCCGTGCACGAGTCGCACGGACACCGCGGCGACACCCTCGCCAACTATTTTGCCTATCTGTACCCCGAGCTCTCGTTCCGCCCCGTGAACCGTCTCGATAAGGACACCTCGGGGCTTTGCCTTGTCGCGAAGGACGCTCATGCCGCGAATCTGCTGCAAGGCAGCTGTGAGAAGGTCTACTTTGCGGCGGTGGATGGTATCACTGATGAGGCGGGCACTATCGACGCTCCCATTGCCCGCGAGCAGGAGAGCGTGATACTGCGCTGTGTGCGCTCGGACGGCAGACCTGCGGTCACGCATTATCGGCGTATCGCCTGCAACGGGCGGTACTCGCTCCTTGAAATACGGCTCGAAACGGGGCGGACTCACCAGATACGGGTACATTTCGCGCACATCGGGCACCCGCTCGCGGGCGACGATATGTACGGCGGGAGCACTGCTGATATCGCGCGGCAGGCTCTGCACTGCGGGCGGCTGACGTTTGCTCTGCCGCTGACGGGCAGGGAAGTGACGGCGGAGTCGGAGCTCCCCGAGGACATACGGAATTTATTAGAGCTAAGAGCTCAGACTGCAGCCACTACAGCTCACCTTCTTGACAGGTAAATCATTAAATTAAACAGGCTGATTTTTTGTGCAGACCTACAAAATTTGTCTCAGCCGACATTTTTCACGAAGTTTTGCGTTGTATTCTTCCGAAAATACGCTATAATAGAATAGTAACACTATGGAGAGGAGTATCGCTTTTGAGCGTTTTTCATAGAGCGGCAGACGGCGCGTCGGGGCTTTTCGTCTGCGCGGCGCACTGCACATTCAAATTCATAGCGGCGATACTGCTCGCCGTGATAAAGACCGTTAAATTCATAGCCGCCGACCTCCGCGACCTCATCAGAGCGACAGGCAGAGGCATACTGTGGCTGTGGAGGGAGTTCACCGAGTCCTTCCGAAGCCGTGTCAAGCTCTCGAACGAGCTCACGCGCAATGTCCGCAGAGCCAAGAAGGAGGGCAGGAAAGAGTACCTGACCGCCCTCGCGACCTTCATCGGCTCGTTCTTCTTCGGCGAGAACGGCGTGGTCTACACTGCGTTCAACTATACGCTCCCGATACTGTGCCTCGCCTTCCTCGTGGGAGTCGTGCGCTTCGGTTCGGGATTGGAATACGGCATTGCTGTCGAGTACAACGGGCACGAGATAGGCATAATCTCCTCGGAGGCGGACTTCGATTCCGCCGCGCAGGACGTAAAGCAGAGAGTCGCCTACTCCGAGAACGAGGAGGCGCTTGATATGTCCGCCAAGCTGTCGCTGCGCGTTATTTCTGACAACGACAAGTTCGTAACGGCGGGACAGCTTGCCGACAAGATGCTCGAGGCTTCCGACGAGGACCTCACCGAGGCTTACGGAATCTACATCGACGGCGAATTCGCGGGAGCAGTTACCGATAAAAAGGCTGTTGAAGCCGCACTTGAGGACAGGCTCCTCAACTATGACGTAAAGGGTACGGTCAGGGACGTATCCTACGTGAACAAGATAGAGTACACAAAGGGAATATACCTCCGCAGCAGCGTCAAGTCCGAGCAGGACACCATCGCTCAGCTGACCGCGCAGAAGGAGAAGCCGCGCGTTTACGTTGCGCAGGCGGGCGATACCGTGGTAACTGTCGCGCAGAAGTACGGTATGGAGCTTCAGAAATTCAACGAGCTCAACCCCGACGTCAGCACGACGCTGAAGGACGGTCAGATGATAAACGTCATACAGACCGAGAGCTACCTCCCGATACAGTATATCCGCGAGATGGACACGCTGTCCTTCCTTGATTATGAGACGATAGAGGTCGAGACGAGCGCGCTCAACGTGGGCGTTGTCGCGACTCTGACCAAGGGCGAGCGCGGCGAGAAGGAGAGCAGGATAGAGATAACCTACATCGACGGCATCGAAGCCTCGCGAAAGATAATCAGCAACAATATCACGAAGAATCCCGTTATGGAGGTCATCGGCTACGGCACCTACTCCGCGATGCCCGACGACCCCGACACCTGCTTCTTCGGACAGCCTATGACGGGCACGGGACAGCTGGGCTGGCCTGTTGACGGCGGCTGGGTGAGCGACACCTTCATCAGCGACAGAAACCACAAGGGAATGGATATCGCTGCTCCCGAGGGCACGGAGATATATGCTGCCGAGGAGGGTGAGGTCGTATCTGCGGGCTGGAACTCGGGCGGCTACGGCAACGTCGTGATGATAGAGCACCCCGACGGCTACGCTACGGTATACGGACATATGATATCGGTTTATGCGGTCGAGGGCGAATACGTGCAGAAGGGACAGCTCATAGGCTTTGTCGGCAATACGGGCAACTCCTTCGGCGACCACTGCCACTTCGAGGTGCGCTATCAGGGTATCTGCTACGATCCCGCTTCGTTCCTCAATACCGAGAATATGGCTGAGGAAAAGAAAAAACGCGACGAGGAAAGAGGATAAGAATTCAGAACTCGGAGCTCGGAACTCAGAATTCAGAAGGACGCACGGCTGTGCGTCCTTTTTGACAATGCCTGTGTAGGAGCGAGTTCCGCTCGCACGTTGGTTTTGTGAGTTTTCGGGCGCACGGATAAGCAGCACGCCAAATCTTTGATTTGGATTGTGATGCTATATGCAGCTCTGCTGTAATGCGCCCCTACAGATAATCGCCGAAGGCGATACCGATAGCTAATGGCTAAAGGCTTGATTGGCAACAATAAACAAAAATGCATAACAAACCTTTGTAAAGTTCTACACAGAAAAATCTGCCAAAGCTTGCAATTCTCCTCAATATATGGTATAATTGTCAATGTTGAGCGCACCCTGAATCGTGCGCGACTGCAAAAGATATGCGAGGAAGCGGAAGGTTGCTGCCGGTATGGCAGGGAATTTCCGTGGAGTATGTCCGATTTTAAACCGGGCGAATGGGATAATGAACACAGTTTGTGTAAGGTGTAGGGCGCAGCTTGCGTATGCGCTTACTATGCTCACTTTGTGTCTCAATATGTCTGAACGCTGCTCGGAAAATAACGATTTTTCGAGCTTTTTTAATACGGTCAAGCATGAAACACACGGAAACGTGTGAATCCCAAGAAGCGTCCCCAAAATTTTTCAAGGAGGCGAAATCATGGCAGTCAACGAAAAGATCAGATTCAAGATCAAGGGCTACGATCACGCTACAGTAGACATCGCTGCAGCTAAGATCGTTGAGGCGGCTAAGAGAAGCGGTGCGAGAGTTTCGGGTCCTATCCCGCTCCCCACAGATAAGGAAGTTGTTACTATCCTTCGCGCAGTACACAAGTACAAGGACAGCCGCGAGCAGTTCGAGATGAGAACTCACAAGAGACTCATAGATGTTCTCCGTCCCACAGACAAGACATCAGCTGCTTTCGAGAAGCTTGAGATCCCCGCAGGCGTAGACGTTGTTATGGAGGTCAAGTAAGACCGAAATTACGCTTGGAACCACCGCTCGGGAGGCGGAATGGCGGTAGTCCGCCGGTCATGTTGACGACCTTCGTCAACCAATAACCTAACAGGAGGAAAATGATATGCAGAAAGGCATTATCGGCAAGAAGATCGGTATGACTCAGATCTTCGACGAGGCAGGAAAGGTTATTCCTGTAACAGTAGTTGAAGCCGGTCCCTGCGTTGTAGTACAGAAGAAGACCGTTGAGAACGACGGCTACGCTGCACTTCAGCTCGGCTACGGCGACGTAAAGGTCCAGAGAGTAAACAAGCCTATGAAGGGCCACTTCGACAAGGCTGACGTTGCTTGCAAGAAGAACCTCAAGGAGTTCAGACTCGACGACTGTGACGCTCTCAACGTAGGCGACATCGTTAAGGCTGACACATTTGCAGTTGGTGACGCTATCGACGTCATCGGCACAAGCAAGGGTAAGGGCTTCGCAGGTGCAATAAAGCGTCACAACCAGCACAGACTCAAGGAAACTCACGGTACAGGCCCTGTTCACAGACAGGCTGGTTCCATGGGTGCCTGCTCATCGCCTTCAAGAATCTACAAGGGCAAGGGTATGGCTGGTCATATGGGCGCAGAGCAGGTAACTGTTCAGAACCTCGAGGTCGTTAAAATAGACGCAGAAAACAATCTCATCGCTATCAAGGGTGCAGTTCCCGGTCCTAAGGGCGGAATCGTATATATCGTTGACAGCGTTAAGGCTTAAGGAAGGAGGAAGCGTAAATGTCTACAATTTCAGTATTTGATATGGCTGGCAAGCAGGTATCCGAGACAGAGCTCAACGACGAGATCTTCGGTATCACTCCCAACGAAGCAGTAATGCACGCAATGGTAGTTAACTACCTCGCAAACCAGAGACAGGGCACACAGTCCACACTTACAAGAACAGAAGTAAGCGGCGGCGGCAGAAAGCCCTGGAGACAGAAGGGTACAGGTCATGCAAGACAGGGCTCGACACGTGCTCCTCAGTGGTACCACGGCGGCGTTGCTCTCGGTCCCAAGCCCAGAGATTACAGATATGCTCTCAATAAGAAGGTAAGAAGACTTGCTATGAAGTCTGCTCTTTCCACAAAGGTCCTCGACAACAATATGATCGTTCTTGACGCTCTCACAGTTGACAGCTACAAGACAAAGACCATCGCAGAGATGCTCAAGGCACTCGGCGTAGAGGGCAAGGCACTCATCGTTACTGCTGAGGCTGACGCTAAGGTAGTAAAGAGCGCTGCAAACATCCCCGGCGTAAAGACAGCCGCTGTAAACACACTTAACGTATACGACATCCTCAACTATGACAAGTTCATCGTTGTAAAGAATGCCGTAGGAAAGATCGAGGAGGTGTACGCATAATGAAAACAGCTCAGGACATTATCCTCAAGCCCGTTATCACTGAAAAGTCTATGGACGGTCTTCAGGCAGGAAAGTACACCTTTAAGGTAGCTAAGGACGCTACAAAGCCCGAGATCAAGAAGGCTGTAGAGACCCTCTTCGGCGTTGAGGTAGACAAGGTCACCACAATGAACGTAAGCGGCAAGGCAAAGCGCCTCGGCAGATACGAGGGCAGGACCGCTTCTTGGAAGAAGGCTATCGTAACTCTTACAGAGGATTCAAAGGCTATCGAGTTCTTCGAGGGTATGTATTAATTAACGATACCTTTTAAATAGGAAGAACAAGTATGGGAGTAATGCTCCCGCGAAAAATGCATTAAAGGAGAAAATTGAAATGGCTATTAAAACCTACAAGCCTACTACTCCTTCCAGACGTCAGATGACAGTTACCGATTATTCGGTACTCTCCAAGGTAGAGCCCGAGAAGAGCCTTCTCGAGCCTATGAAGAAGAAGTCGGGAAGAAATAGCTACGGCAGAATCACAGTTCGCCACAGAGGCGGCGGTAACAGAAGAAAGTACCGCGTTATAGATTTCAAGCGTGACAAGGACAATATGATCGCTGTTGTTCAGACTCTTGAGTACGATCCCAACAGAAGCGCATTCATCGCTCTCGTTCAGTACGAGGACGGCGAGAAGAGATACATCCTCGCTCCCAACGGACTGAAGGTAGGCGACAAGATCGAGTCGGGCTCCGAGGCTGATATCAAGCCCGGCAACGCTCTCAAGCTCGAGGATATCCCTGTTGGTACATTCATCCACGCTATCGAGCTTTACCCCGGCAAGGGCGCTCAGCTCGTAAGAAGCGCAGGCAATCAGGCTCAGCTGATGGGCAAGGAGGGCGCTTACGCTCTTATCAGACTTCCCTCAGGCGAGATGAGAAAGGTTCCGATCGGCTGCAAGGCTGCTATCGGTCAGGTTTCCAACATCGACCACGAGAACGTTAACTACGGTAAGGCAGGTCGTGTAAGAAATATGGGCTGGAGACCTACAGTCCGCGGTTCTGTTATGAACCCCTGCGATCACCCCCACGGCGGTGGTGAAGGTAAGTCGCCTGTTGGCCGTCCCGGACCTGTTACCCCCTGGGGCAAGCCCGCTCTCGGCTACAAGACACGTAAGAAGCACCACAGAACTGATAAGTTCATCGTAAAGCGCCGCAACGGCAAGTAATCTGAAAGGAGGAACTTGATAAATGAGTAGAAGTATCAAAAAGGGACCTTATGTCCAGGAAGTTCTCCTGAAGAGGGTCGTTGCAATGAATGAGGCAGGCGAGAAGAAGGTTCTCAAGACATGGAGCCGTTCTTCCACAATATTCCCTGACTTCGTTGGTCACACATTCGCTGTTCACGACGGCCGCAAGCACGTGCCGGTATATGTAACAGAGGATATGGTAGGTCACAAGCTCGGCGAGTTCGCACCTACAAGAACATACAAGGGCCACGCAGGCTCCAAGACATCTAACAACGGTAAGAAGTAAGCGAAAGGAGGAGCTTTAAGATGGCAGAAGCAAGAGCTTATTTAAGAAATGCTCGTATATCACCCAGAAAGGTGCAGATCGTTCTCGATCTCATCAGAAACAAGCCGGTCGACATCGCGCTGGCTACTTTAGATCTTACTCCTAAGGCTGCAAGTCCTATCGTTTCAAAGCTTGTAAAGTCCGCTCAGGCAAACGGTGTGAACAACTTCAGCATGGACGGCGACAACCTCTATGTTGCAGAGTGCTTCGTAACACCCGGTCCTATAATGAAGAGGATCATGCCCAGAGCACAGGGTAGAGCATACAGAATATTAAAGAGAACATCGCATATAACAGTTGTTCTTAAAGAAAAAGAATAATCCCAAGGAGGTCTGATTAATGGGACAGAAAGTTAATCCGCACGGACTCCGTGTCGGCGTTATTAAGGATTGGGATTCACGCTGGTATGCTGATAAGGCACACTTCGGCGACACTCTCGTTGAGGACTACAACGTTCGTAATTTCATTAAGAAGAGCTTATATGCTGCTGGTGTTCCCAGAATTGAGATCGAGCGCTTCAACGATAAGGTAAGAATCCACGTTCACTGCGCTAAGCCCGGTATCGTAATCGGCAGACAGGGCGCAGAGATCGAAAAGCTCAGAGTACAGCTCGAAAAGATGATGGGCAAGCAGGTATTCGTAAACATCATCGAAGTAAAGCAGCCCGATATGGACGCTCAGCTCGTTGCTGAGAAGATCGCTCTCGACCTCGAGAACCGCGTATCCTTCAGAAGAGCAATGAAGCAGTCCATCGGCAGAACAATGCGTCTCGGCGCAAAGGGTATCAAGGTCAAGGTTTCAGGCAGACTTGCTGGTGCCGAGATCGCAAGAAGCGAGAGCTACCACGAGGGTACTATCCCGCTCCAGACTATCCGTGCTGATATCGACTACGGCTTCGCAGAGGCTGATACAACATACGGTAAGCTCGGCGTAAAGGTTTGGATATACAAGGGCGAGGTTCTCAAGGGCGACGCTGCTAAGGCTGCTGCTCAGAGAGAAAAGGTTGAGAGAAAGAACGACCGCGGAAACGACAGACGTCGCCGTGACGACAGACGTGACGGCAACAGACGCGGCGGCAACGGCAGAAGCTTCAACCGCGACGCCAAGAGAGAAGGAGGTAATCAGTAATGCTGCTTCCAAAGAGAGTAAAATACCGCAGAGTCCACAGAGGACGTCTGAAGGGTAAGGCATACAGAGGTAACAAGGTAACATACGGTGATTTCGGTCTTCAGGCTCTCGAGCCCGCTTGGATCACTTCCAACCAGATCGAGTCTGCCCGTATCGCTATGACACGTTACATCAAGCGTGGCGGTCAGGTATGGATCAAGATCTTCCCTGACAAGCCCATCACAGAAAAGCCCGCAGAAACACGAATGGGTTCAGGTAAGGGTTCACCCGAGTACTGGGTAGCCGTTGTTAAGCCCGGCAGAGTTCTCTTCGAGATCAAGGGCGTTCCGGAGGAGACAGCAAGAGAGGCTATGCGTCTCGCTATGCACAAGCTCCCCATCAAGTGTAAATTCGTAACTAAAGCAGAGCAGGAGGTTGAGCAGTAATGAAGGCATCAGAGATCAGAGAAATGTCAGTAGATGAGCTCAACGAGAAGCTCGTCAGCCTGAAAGAAGAGCTTTTTGCACTCCGCTTTCAGCACGCTGTAAATCAGCTCGACAATACAGCACGTCTTAACGCTGTAAAGAAGGATATTGCTCGCATCAAGACGTCTCTGCGTGCTGCAGAGCTCGCGCAGCAGTAAGAAAGGGAGGATTTAGCTAATGTCTACTGAGAGAAACCTTAGAAAAACAAGAGTAGGTAAGGTTGTAAGCGATAAGATGGATAAGACCGTCGTAGTTGCTATCGTTGATAACGT
>Ga0129307_1000673_pt1 | contig 48672 bp, 43 predicted proteins | sample P1105metagenome_FD_94437 | JGI IMG/M metagenome (GOLD analysis project Ga0129307, IMG submission 94437) | Capybara group fecal microbial communities from Wisconsin, USA - P1105 metagenome | ecosystem: Host-associated > Mammals > Digestive system > Large intestine > Fecal | place: USA: Wisconsin...
AGTCCATTTTCGGTTCTTTCCGCCTTTTGGTCGTCCCATGACATCACCTCCTTCTTGAAAGATACCACGAAAAAAGTGGACACACTTTTTTTAGTATGTCCACTTTCATCTTACCAGTTCAGTCTACGACCTCCTATTTTTTATTTATTGCTGAGTGACCGGATGAAGGGATTCGAACCCGAAAGGGCGCGAGCGTGAAGCGAGCAGTTCCAGTGGAACTGCGAGTAGCGAGCGGGCCGAGCCGACCGAATGGGGAGGCGACGGCCGGCGGACTGCAAAGCAGGCCGCTAAATCCCTTCATCCGCATCATATAAAAAGAGGGAATTTGAATTAGTTATACAATCAAGAATTGTATCAGAATAACAACCTGTGGTACTCTACAGGCAGGACAAGCGAGGGGATACGACTGGAATAGCAATGTGAATCTCATACCAAAGGAGAGAGATGTGGATAAGAAAGATCCCAGATACGCACAGTATGTGCAGATTCTGAAAGAAGAACTGAAGCCTGCGATGGGCTGCACCGAACCGATCGCACTCGCCTATGCGGCAGCACTGGCCAGAAAAACACTCGGCGCCATGCCGGACAGGCTGCTCGCGGAAGTCAGCGGCAACATCATCAAGAATGTCAAGAGCGTTGTCGTGCCGCACACCGGCGACCTGCGCGGCATCAAGGCGGCAGTGGCGGCAGGTGCTGCAGCGGGCGATGCGGATGCGGAACTCGAAGTCATCTCCCATGTGACGCCGGCGCAGATCGATGAGATGCATCAGTACCTGGAAACGGCGGATATCGCTGTCGAGCATGTCAACAATGGACATATTTTCGACATCATCGTCACAGCTTTCAAGGGCAGCGATTGTGCGGCAGTACGCATCGTGGATTACCATACCAACGTCGTGCTGATCAGGCGGAACGAAGAGATCATTCTGGAACATGAGATCGTCACCACCAGCGACGGCCTGACCGACCGTTCCTGTCTTTCCATCGAGGGGATCGTGGACTTCGCGGACAGCGTCGATCCGGAAGACGTCCGGGAAGTGCTGGAGCGGCAGATCAGCTACAACATGGCTATCTCGGAAGAAGGCCTGCGCGGCGATTACGGCGCCAACGTCGGCAGCACCTTGATGAACGGGCATGAAGACGATTTGAATTATGTGCTGAGAGCCCATGCGGCAGCCGCGAGCGATGCGCGTATGAACGGCTGCGAGCTGCCTGTCGTCATCAACTCGGGCAGCGGCAACCAGGGCATCACATCGAGCGTACCGGTCATCGTCTATGCACGTAAGACGGGGAAAACACAGGAAGAACTGCTCCGCGCCCTGTGCGTCAGCGGGCTGGTCACGACACATCTGAAAACGGGCATCGGCCGGCTGTCCGCTTATTGCGGCGCCGTCAGTGCGGGCTGCGGCGCCGGTGCGGGCATTGCCTACCTGAAGGGCGGCCGGTATGAAGCCATTGCCCATACGGTGGTCAATGCAGTTGCCATCGACAGCGGCATTGTCTGTGACGGCGCGAAGGCGAGCTGTGCGGCGAAGATCGCTTCGGCGGTGGACGCCGGCCTGGTCGGGCTGGCCATGTACGAAAGCGGCAACCAGTTCTTCGGCGGTGACGGATTCATCAAAAAAGGCGTCGAGAACACGATCGCGGTCGTCGGACGCCTTGCGAGGTTTGGTATGAAGCAGACGGATGAGGAGATCATCCGCCTGATGATGGAGGACTAGTCTGCGACGTTGATCCAGACAGTGATGACAGCCAGTGCGACGAGGATATTCGTCTTCGGCATTCCATTGAGGGCGATGCCTTCCGGGTCTGCGCCGCCCTTGTGCGCACGCACGGTCACATCGTCATACATGAACGCCATGTAGTCTTTGACCATCTGTTCATCGACCTCTTCCGGGCTGGGTACGTAGACATCGATATCCAGCCGTACCTGTCCTTTTTTATCGAGGATCCCGTGGATCTCGGACATGCCGGCCATGCAGCAGTGGTGCATGGCATCTGCCAGCGCCTTCTTCACAGCATTGTTGGTATCGGCACCGTGGACATCGACACCCTGGCCGATCTCGATATTGTATCTTTTAAAAGCCATCTGCAACTCCTTTTGGTTCAGCAATATGTATGTTTCAGGGAATCGCTCCGCCTGGGCGATTCCTTTTTCATTCTATACCTGCCCGCAAAAGGATGCAAAGAATCTGTTCGGACAATATGCAGATTTCAGAATACAAGGTCTACTTTCCATTTCGTTGACACTGGTCTAAGGCGGTGATATATTCGGTGAGCAAATCTTAATACCCTGCAGTGCAGACGGTAACAGTCTGATAATAGGGAACCAGGTGTAAATCCTGGACGATCCGGTCACTGTGAATGGGGAGTGTCCCGAGGAATACCATTGGGCATGTACCAGCGCCAGCCGGCGCCTCGACATGTCTGAGAAGGTTCGGGCGACGCGATGATCCATGAGTCAGGAAACCTGCTGCAGAGTGAGAGTGGAATTGCTTCCGGAGAAAGCGCGTCCAACGATACAAAGCATCATCATGCTGTTATCATGTGTCAATGAGCCTGCTTTCCGCGCAATGAGAAAGCAGGTTTTTTCATGGCGGAACCTTTTTCAGGAGTTTTCCGGAAGAATACGTTGTTGTTACTAGTTAGAAAGGAAAGGTAATGAAAAAAGGTTTTCAGAAAGTCCTGGTCCTGCTGCTGACATTGTCGATGCTCATGTCGATGATGGCGGTGCCGGGGTTTGCGGCGGATGAACTCGATCCTGCAGACCAGACTATCGCAGCAGAGGCAGCTTCGGATGAAGCGTCCCTCGCAGACGGTACATATAACGCCACTGGTCTAAGGACCGCGGTGCTGAATATGTACCACTTTCACGACCCGCAGGTTGTCGTGAAAGGTGATCAAGCCTGGTTGCTCACAACTGAGGATACGGATGTCGTTAAGCGTTATGACGGCATGGCCTACGGCCCGCAGAGTCAGATCCTCGATGCAGCCGATACGACCAATCATACTCTTGTGGAAGGGACGCCAACGGCAACGGTCGTTCCCGTTTACGATGATGACGGCACGCTGCAGACCCGTACGTTTGTGCTGCCTGTGCCCAAGTCTGTCATCGAGGCCGGCGGCGATATCTACTACATGATCAAGTATAAGGACGGTTACAGCGAAAAGCATGATGGAGACTGGTACAAGGCTTCAGGCGGCGATTATTATCTGACCGGCTACACGCTTGAGAAGGTTAGTGATGCCACGGCTCTTCCGGGAGAGGAGACGCCTGATGACCCGGAACCTTCTGAAGATCAGAAGGCCGTTGATGCATTTGTAGAACAAATGAATGCAACAGACTGGTATTCCTGGATTGCGGCAGGTGAGATGGATGTAGAGGACATTCTTGAGGGGGATGTTGATGAGGTTAAAGCTGCTGTACTCACTCCTTATGACGCGTTGACTGATACTCAGAAAGAACTTGTTCCCACAGAAATGAAAACGCTCATCGAGCGTATTCGGGAGCAGGTGGCTTCCTTGGAAGAGCCTGCTGTTGAGACGATCGAACTGGTTCCGACCAATGAAGAGCTGATGTTCAAGGTCGTCAATGCATATATCGAAAAGAACGGCGACAAGACCGAACTGGTCTTTGCACTGAGCGGCAGCGGTTATGAGGATGTCATCGCAGGCACTTATGATGATGCGATGGCAGCACAGGTCGGTGCCAGCCACGACAACTGGATCCACGGCGCCAAGGCAGATGTCAACTGTGACTACTGGACAGAGAGAGCAATCGACAACCCGCCGGTGAATCATTACGAAGAAGGCGTGCAGAACAAGTGGCAGTTCCGCGTTCCCGTCGAACTGCCTGCAAGCGGCACAGTCAAGGTGCCTGTCGTTGCAGTTTCCAAGAGCAGATACCAGAAGGCGGAGAAGGCCGATGCCGAGAACCCGGATTATTCCTCGGCATTCACATCGCGTCAGTTTGTGATCGACGTGGATGCGAAGACCGTCCGCACCGGCAACCTGTCCGAAACATTTGATGTGACAGTTGCCAGCAATGTGAAGAGTTTTGCGGTCGCGGAGACAGGCAGCCTTCATACAGTCGGCACACCGGCAGCAAACGAATACACCTGCCAGCCCACAATCACCATGAACGATAAAGTCTATGACAAAGCGTTCCTGGGCACGAAGGAGGAAGCGGCTGCAGACGGCGCAAAGACGATCGAGTTGGGTGAGGACCAGAGTTTTGTACTCGGCTTCTTCAACACACTTGGCGGCAAGCAGCATATCGTGGACGGCAAGGCCGTAGCGGCATTCCACGTTGCGGCAGATGCGCCGTATGCGGAAAAAGACACCTGGGTCGAGCGCACATTCACGATCGATCTTGAGAATAAGACCATCACTATCGATGGTGATGAACTGACAGAAGAAACGCCGGATGAACTTACAGACGGTACCTACACAGCGTCGAAAGTATCCACTGACGTGACAACAGAAGCCAGCGGCATGATCATGGTCACCAAGGCGACGGTTGTCATCAAGGATGGGCAGGCAACGGCGATTGTCACGATGAAGGGCACCGGCGCTGACAGATTCTATGTCTCTGATACTGCAACAGCGGATACGATCATCGCTGAGGCGGTTGCGGAAGAACAGAAAGAAGTGAACGGCGAATTCGCCGGGCTGCTCGGCGGCCTGAAGATGGAAGGTGAGAGCGCTTACACATTCTGGCCCATCCCGATCAAACTCGGTGAGCCGAAGGTCTATGCGGCACGTTCAGCATCCCACTTCAGCAAGCAGGACCTGGCTCCAGAGAAATACTACTATGTCCATGACTTCCAGATCGATGCGGCGGATCTTGAAAAGATCAGTGACAGCACCGAACTGCCGATCACAGAGCAGCAGGAAGCGCAGAGATATCTGAACCAGTACTTCATGGACGGCAAAGTCGTCACTGCGGATACCGCGGCTTCTGTGAAAGGCAAGGACGCCAAGGTCACCATCCCGTACTACGACAAGGAAAACAACAAGATCAGCAGCTTTATCTTCAAGATGGCTGAGTCTGATAAGTTCCGTTCCGGCTGGTTTGTGGACAGCAGCATTCTGAATAGCACGTACTTCTCGAGCAGCAACCTCAAGAAGATCCGGTATCCGGAAGGTGCGAACGGAAAAGTCACCTTCAACCCGAAGGCGGCTTACAGAGACGAAGGCATGACCTTCACGGCAACGCTGAAGCTGTATCCGGCGGATGCGGAATACAACCAGTATGATGCCGACGGCGGTTACTATGACAAAGAGCCGCTGGCAGAACAGACTTTCACCTTCACGGTCGAACCGCTGCCCGGAGACAGACATGTCACCATCGACGTGATCGATGCGGTCAGCAAAGAACCGGTCGAAGGGGCGTCTGTCACAGTCACAAAGGATGCAGACAGCTCGGCGGTCGAGGTTGCTGACGGCACATATGCACTGACAGTGCCCGGCACATACACCATCAAGGCAAGCGCGGAGGGCTACCTTGTCCCCGGCACTGAGGAGACTGAGTACATCCAGACGGAGTATGCTCCGAAGAAAGACGGCGAGACGCTGAAGATCGAACTGATCAAGGCGGAGGAAAGCAAAGATACCATTACATTTGATCTGAAAGACCAGATGGGAGAGGCAGTCGTAAACCCGGCAATCACCGTATATCCCTGGAGCGACAAAGAAGCGGTCGTTGCGCCGGAAGCAGACGGCAGCTACAAACTCTATCACGGCATCCGCTATGGGTACACCATCAAGGCAGATGGGTATGAAGAGACAACCAAATCGATGATTCCTGTTAAGGACGATGTCGAAGAAGTGCTTGTCAACAAGTACCTCACGGAGCAGAAATTCACCTTCAAGGTGTATGACAAAAAGACAAATGAGACTCTGGACGGCGTTACCGTGACGGTCAAGTATGGACCCTCCGGTGCCGACAAGTCCACATTCACGGAAGCGCAGCCGGATGAAAAGGGTGTTTATACCATTCCGATTGACAACCAGGTCATCGCATACGGCCACAAGATCGGTTACAAAGACGACGAGCTCGGCGTCTGGTCGCTGGGCTTCGATCCGCAGAAGGATTGCAGCTTTGGTCTGGAAGCATATCCGGCGCTGACAGTCGATAAGGCGAATGCCGGCATGATGAAGCCTGCAGAAAAGGCGTATCTGACCGGTGAGAAGACAGTTCTTCTGCCAATGGAAAACGACAGCTTTACGGCGATCTCCATTGGGGAAGCGGCAAAGGCCACAGATGAGACAGCCATTGCTCTGTCTGAAGAAAACACGTTCACCTTCGATGTCGAAGAATTCGACAAAGAGATGACCATTGCCTTCAAGAGCAAGAAGAACGGCAACTGGCTCAATAAGAAGGTTACCGTCAGCAAAGAAAACGGCATGCTTGTGATTGTTGATGACAAGGCGGACTATGCGAAGGTCGATGCAGCAAAGGCTGCGATTCCGGAAGACCTCAGCATCTACACCGAGGCATCTGTCAAGGCGGTCAACGATGCTGTTGCTGCAGTCAAGACCGGCAAGAACTCTGCTGAGCAGGATGCAGTCGATGCGATGGCAAAGGCAATCGATGATGCTGTTGCGGCGCTGAAGGTCAAGAACGGCTGGATCCTTGAAGACGGCGAATGGGCACACTATACTGACGGTGTCAAACTGGTCAACGGCTGGGCCAAAGACAGCCACGGCTGGTGCTGGCTGGATGGCAATGGCAAGATCACCAAGGACAAGTGGATCAAGGACAACGGCGAATGGTACTACCTGAAAGCCAACGGCTACATGGCAGCAAATGAATGGGCGAAAGACAGCCACGGATGGTGCTGGATGGCCGGCAATGGTAAGATCACCAAGTCCAGATGGATTCAGGATAAGGGTGAATGGTACTACCTGAAGGCCGATGGCTATATGGCAGCCAGCGAGTGGGCCAAGGACAGCCACGGCTGGTGCTGGATGGCTGGAAACGGCAAGATCACGAAGTCATCGTGGCTCAAATACGGCGGCAGCTGGTATTATCTGAAAGCAGACGGGTACATGGCAACAGGCCGCCAGACGATCAACGGAAAGGCGTATACATTCAACGCTTCCGGCAAACTGATCTAACGTTTTAAACCGTGCAGGAGGCCGGGCAACCGGTCTCCTGTCATTGCGTTGACACGGGGGCGAAAGATTGATATATTTTTTTCGTATATCTTAATACCTTGCAGTGCGGGCGGCTGCCGTCCGATGATAGGGAACCAGGTGCAATTCCTGGACGATCCGGTCACTGTGAACAGGGAGCTCTCCGAGGATGCCATTGGGCAGCTGCTGCGCTTTTGTGAGCCGCAGTCTGTCTGAGAAGGGTCGGAGATGCATCGATCTGTGAGTCAGGAAACCTGCTGCAGGGAACAATTGGAATCGCTTCCGCAGAAAGCATACCCAATGATACAATACCGGTCATTGACCGATGTGAATGGGGCCCTGCTTTCTGTCGTTCAGAAACAGGGTTTTTTATCGAGGGGGATAGCAAGACGTGAAAAATGAACTACACAAAAGAATAGCTGCTGTGCTCCTGACCATCGCCATGGTCATGACACAAAGTGTTTTCGTATTTGCTGACACGGATCCGGCGGCATCCGTGCAGGAGGACAGTGTTCAGGTAACAGAGCCTGTCAACGTGGAAACCGTTGCCGAAGAAGAACCGGTTGCTCCTGAAGTGGTGCCGGAACAGCTGGAAGCCCCTGTGGAAGAATCTGCAGAGCCCACAGCGACGGAGGACAATTCTGTGACTGAGACGGCCGAAGAACCAGCGCCTGCAGCTGAGAAGGAAGCCGCAGCGGCGGAAGTGCCGGAAACAGGCAAAGAGGCCGAAGAAGCGGAAAACCCGGTTGCGGCGGTAGCAGAAGACACCAGCAGAATTGAGCTTAAGCCTGAGAATACCACAGGAATGTTCAAAGCCAGGAGCGCGTATCTGACCACGGAAGCGGGGGTGGAATATCTTGTGGTGACCCTTTCCGGACAAGGATACCAGGAACTCTTTAAGGGTACATATGAACAGGCGGTTGCAAATGGAGACGGCAGCGCAGACCATGGTAACAACACATGGCTGCACGGCCATAAAAACACAGCGGGATACTGGGAATTCAGGTTCCCGCTGCAGGCAGGCGAGTCTTTCATTCCCGTCATTTCCGTCTCAAATAGCCATTATACGCAGTACTTAAACGGGAAGGAAACGCTGGAACAGTGCCTTTTCCCCCGCCAGTTTGTCATCGACAGAGAAGCAAAAACGCTGACAACGGGCGATTACGATGAGACAACTACCTTTACAGTGATCTCTGAAGTTCCCGATGTAAAAGTGAACGGGACCGCCGCGACAAGAGTGGTAGGCGGGCCAAAATCCAATAACTACAGTGTAACACCTGTTCTGGTCATGCAGGATAATACATATGAAGAAATGCTGTATCCTTCCATAGTGAAAGGCCAAACCGAATGGGCCACCGCAGAACTGACGGACAACAGTTTTACTCTTCCTTTATGCAATGAGCAGGGGCACGAAGTATTCCGGGATAAAGAAGCCTTTGAAGTGAAGCTCCTTGTCGCGGAAGATGCGCCGTACAAAGAGGCCTATACTTATGTGACCAGAGAGATCACCATCGACAAAATGGCGAAAACCATCACCATCACAGGTGAACCTCTGACACCGAAGAAGGAGGAGCAGACAGATCCTGCGAATCCTGACAAACCGGATACTCCTTCCAAGCCGGACACACCGAGCAAGCCTGATAAACCCGCTAAACCGGACAAGCCAAGCACACCGTCCGGGAAGGAAGATAAGAGCTACGGCGATAGTTCCAACGTGAACCCTGGTGCGGTCAACGCCAGCACGACACTGAAAGACGGCGTTTATACACCGGATGCATTCAGTTTCTCCGGCGGCACCGGTAAAGTGAACATCAGCTGCACGAAGATCACCGTCCGGAATGGACAGGCGTATGCGACGATCGTATTCAGCAGTTCCAAGTTTGATCAGCTCAGGGCTGCGGGCAGCACCTACTACAAACAGGGCGGCGGGAATTCGACATTTGAGATCCCTGTCAATCTGAACGCCAACAACACCATCGTTGGCAGAACGACCGCCATGAGTCAGCCGCACTGGATTGAATACACCATTTACATCAGTAAAGCGGAGACGGCGGAAGAAGCCGCAAAGGTGCAGGCAGCCAAAAAAGAGGCTGCGGAAGCCAAATTGAAGATGAGCGACACGGCCCCGACCATCATCGGCCTCAAGACCAAGGACGGGGAAGAAGCAAAGAGTGATACCGCTTATGCCAAGTATTTCAAGATCTTTGAATATGAGCAGGGCGTCAAGCTGATTTCCATCGACATCTCGCAGGATACAGAACTCCACAAGGAGTACACAGAAAATGCAGAGAAAGCCGTTGCGGAAAGCGACAAAGAAGAACAGGTTGAATATGACGATGATGGCAACGTGATCGTTAAGACAGACCACGAGTATACGGAAGAGCTCTACAAGAATAATATCGTCAATTATCTGCTTGTGCCGGAAGATTTCGAGGTGCCGGCCGGTTTGGAAAAAGAGTACGTGATCGTGACCGTGCCTTCTGAAAAGACCTTCATGGCCTCCCCGGAAGCGATCAAAATGATGGAAGATCTGAAGTGCCTGGATGCGGTCTCGCTGCTTGGCATGGATGAAAAGGACGTCAAGTCTGAAACGCTTGAAAAAGCGCTCAAGGACGATAAGGTCAGAGCAGCTGGTGACCTTGAAAAGCCAGACTATCAGAAAGTTGTCAAGGACAAAACGGATCTGGCGATCCTGCCCGGTACAGTCCTGCCGGATGAGATCAAAAAGGATGCCAAGGACAAGGACAAACTGACTGAAGAAGCCAAAGATATGCAGAAAAACCTCGAGAAGCTGGAAAGCCGTTTCACCACGCTGGACGTGCCGGTCATCGTCGACAGATCCGCACAGGAGAAGGACGAGCTGGCGCAGGCGGAGTGGATCAAGGTCTACGGCGCCCTGTACGGCTGCGAGGAACAGGCAGATAAGATCTTTGATGAACTGGTGAAAAAGGCGGACAAGAAATGAAGAAATCCAAAAGAGTAATCGCTCTGCTGCTGGTGCTGTGCATGGCATTGTGCTTTGGCCTGACAGCATGCGGCGGCAATGATGCAGGTGCGTCTGCAGCAGCGTCGGAAGCATCCGGTGACACAGCGCAGACGGACATGACCACAGCACCCGAGATCAAGGGGCTGACCTTTGAATCAGAACTTGAGCGAGACTACGCAACACAGTATAATGTATTTCGCTACGAAGGCGGGTATAAGTACTTCCATATCGTAGACGGCGATGATTTCCTGCTGGTGCCGGAAGACGGCGAGGTGCCGGAAGATCTGCCGGAAGATGTCACCGTCCTGCAGGCACCGGTCGAGAATATCTACCTGGCCGCAACAGCCCAGATGGCGCTGTTCATCAGCATGGACGGGCAGGATGCCATCCGTATGACATCGCTCAAGGCAGACGGCTGGACGTTTGATAAACCGAAGGAACTCATGGAGGCGGGCGATATCGTATTCGCCGGGAAGTACAGTGAACCGGACTATGAGATGCTCCTCGACGAGGGATGCCAGCTGGCGATCGAGTCGACCATGATCTACCATACTCCTGAAGTGCAGGAGATGATCGAAGAACTGGGCATTCCTGTTCTGGTAGACCGGTCCAGCTATGAGAGCAACCCGCTTGGCCGCATGGAGTGGATCAAGTTCTATGCGGAGATGATCGGCAAGGAAGAGGAAGCCAAGGCGTTTTTCGATGAGCAGAAGACCAAGATCGAGGGCCTGGAGGACTTCGAGAACACCGAAAAGACGGTGGCGTTCTTCTACATTTCAACAGACGGAAAAGCCATGGTCCGCAAAGGCACCGACTACATTCCGGCGATGATCGAGATGGCTGGCGCCAGATATATCTTCAAGGATTTTGACGACGGATCCGGCAAGCAGACCATGCCGATGTCGATCGAGGCGTTCTACGATACGGCGAAGGAAGCCGACTATATCGTTTATAACGGGTCTATTGACAGTTCGGTAAAGACGCTCGATGACCTGAAGGCGAAGGATCCGGTGATCGCGGAGATGAAGGCGGTCAAGGAAGGCAACTGCTGGCTGGCCGGCGGCGCGATGTATCAGCGGACGGATATTGCCGGTGATATGATCATGGATTTCCATACGCTGTTTACTTCGGACGATCCGGAGGCTGAGCTTACCTATATCACAAAACTCAAATAGTAGAAAACGTGTCATGAGCAAAGAAAACGCTATGCAAAATGCGGGTGCCGCGGGGAGTTTCCGTCAGGAAAACTTCCGGCGGCGCAGTCGCTATATAACGGTCTTCGCGGTGCTTGCAGCCGCGTTCTGCGTGATCATCGTGATCAACATCAACTCGGGCAATGTGCACATCCCGATCGGCAGGATCATCGACATCCTGTTCACCAGAGCGGGGGACCCGAAAGAAGTCGATATCATCTGGACGATCAGACTGCCGCGCATCCTGATGGCGGCCATGCTGGGCGGCGCATTGAGCCTGTCCGGCTTTTTGCTGCAGACCTTCTTTGAGAACCCGATCGCGGGTCCGTTCGTGCTGGGTATTTCATCCGGCGCGAAGATGGTCGTCGCCTTCACGATGATCTACAGCATGAGCCTCGGCTACACGATGTCGTCTTACACGATGATCGGGGCGGCCTTCGTCGGCTCGCTGATGTCCATCGGCTTTATCCTGCTGGTGGCGCGGCGGATCAAGAACATGGCTGCGCTGCTCGTCGCCGGCATTATGATCGGCTATATCTGCTCGGCGGTCACGGACTTCATCGTCACGTTCGCAAGCGATTCCGACATCGTCAACCTGCACGGCTGGTCTCTGGGCAGCTTCTCCGGCATGAGCTGGAGCAACGTGCACATCACGGTCGTCGTGGTCGGTATCACGCTGGCGCTGACGTTCCTGTGCTCCAAACCCATCGGTGCGTACCAGCTGGGCGAGGCGTATGCGCAGAGCATCGGTGTCAACATCAAGTTCTTCCGCATCGCTCTGATTCTTCTTTCCAGCATCTTCTCGGCCACAGTCACGGCGTTTGCGGGCCCGATCTCCTTCGTCGGCATTGCGGTACCGTTCCTGATCAAAGGCGCACTTGGCACATCCAAGCCTATCGTCGTCATTCCGGCGACCTTTGTGGGCGGCGGCGTGTTCTGTATGTTCTGCGACCTGATCGCAAGACTGGCCTTTGCACCGCTGGAACTCAACATCAGCACCGTCACGTCGATCTTCGGCGCGCCGGTTGTTATCTACATGATGATCAACAGACGGAGGGGTATGAAATGAGTGAGAAATATTTCGAGCTTTCCAACCTCTCTGTTGGATATAACAAAAAAACGCTCATCCACGACATCTGTCTGGATATCAGGAAAGGCGAGATCGTGACCCTGATCGGGCCGAACGGCGCCGGCAAGTCGACGATCCTCAAGAGCATCACGAGGCAGCTCGAGATCATCGGCGGCAAGGTCCTGTTCGACAGCAAGGAGATCCGGTCGATTTCCTACAAGGATCTGTCCACCCGCATGGCGGTCGTGCTGACGGAGCGTCTCAAGACGGAGCTTCTGACCTGCCACGACATCGTCGCCACAGGCCGCTATCCGTACACCGGGCGGCTGGGCATCCTCTCGCACGAGGATGAGGAGAAGGTCGACAATGCGCTGCGGGCGGTCAATGCGCTCGATCTTGGCAACCGCGACTTCAACGCCATTTCGGACGGGCAGAAGCAGCGCGTCCTGCTGGCTAGAGCCATCTGCCAGGAGCCGGAGATCATCATCCTCGATGAGCCGACCTCCTTCCTGGACATCCGCTACAAACTGGAGCTTTTGAGCATCCTCGGGCGTATGGCCAAGCAGAACGGTATCACCATCATCATGACGCTGCACGAGATCGATCTGGCGCAGAAGATTTCCGACAAGATCGTCTGCGTTTCCGGTGACCATGTCACGCGCTACGGCTCGCCGCAGGAGGTTTTCCAGGAAGACATCATCAAGGACCTGTACAACATTGACAACGGTTTCTTTGACCCGATGTTCGGCTCGATCGAACTGATGAAGCCGGCCGGGAAAACGCCGGAAGTCTTTGTCATCAGCGCCGGCGGGACAGGCATCCCGGTGTTCCGCGAACTGCAGAAGACCAATACGGCTTTTGCAGCAGGGATTCTCTACGAGAACGACATGGACTATCAGCTCGCCAGACTGCTGGCCTGCGAGGTGGTCACAGAGAAACCGTTCGAAGCGATCAGCGACACCGCCTTTGACAGAGCGAAAGCACTGATCGACAGCTGCAGCCGCGTCATCAATGCGGGGCTTCCCATCGGCACGCAGAACAGCCGCATGCAGGCGCTGCTGGACTATGCAAAGGAGACGGGCAAACTGGATATGTAAGGGGATATCTATGGCACAAGACAAAGCGATCCTGGTCGTCAGTTTCGGCACCAGCTACAAAGAGACAAGAGAAAAAACCATCGGCGCCATCGAGCATGCGATCGGCGCCGCCTATCCGGACTGGGAGGTGCGCCGCGCCTTCACGTCCGGTTTTATTATGAAAAAGATCCTGCGCGAGGAGGGTCTTAAGATCAGCAACGTCGAGGAATCGCTCCGGCAGATGGCCGAAGACGGCATGAAAGACGTGATCGTCCAGCCGACCCACATGATGAACGGCAGCGAATACGACAAACTCATGGAGCAGTGCCGCGCGGTGTGGGATCAGTTTGAAGGATTCCGTATCGGCGCACCGCTGCTGATCGATGCAGGGGACTTTGAACAGCTTGCGGAAGCGATTACGAAAGCGACAGAAGCCTATGATGACGGGCAAACAGCGATCTGCTTCATGGGACACGGCACGAATGCGGATTCCAATACGGTCTATACGGAACTGCAGAACACCCTGCAAAGAGCCGGGTACGATCATCACTACATCGGCACCGTGGAAGCCACGCCTTCTCTGGAGGATCTTCTGGCAGCGGTCAAAGCACAGCCGCTTTATCGCCGCGTGGTCCTGCAGCCGCTGATGGTCGTCGCCGGAGACCATGCGATCAACGACATGGCAAGCGATGAAGAGGACAGCTGGAAGAGCACTTTTGCGGCAGCCGGATATGATGTACACTGTATCCTGGAAGGTCTGGGGGAGAACCCGGACATTCAGCAGATGTACGTGCGGCATGTGGCTGATGCGATGAGACAGCTGGAAGAGGAACAGAAATGACAGAGCGCAGAATGACATCAGGGAATGAATATAAGAACAGACGGACGGTGTGGGCGGTCCTGCTCATGGTGGTCCTGTGCATGGGACTGCTTGCAGGGTGCGGGCAGAAGGCCGAAGAAACCGACGGCGGGGCACCGGAGATCGAGGGGCTGACATTTGACCACGAGATGGAACTCGCGTATGCGGACCAGTTTCATGTATACTATTATAATGACGATTATGAGGTCATCACCGTCGAAGGCGGCGAAGACTATATGCTGATCCCGGAAGGCGGGGAGATCCCCGACGGAACGCCGGAAGAAATGGTTGTCATCGAAAAACCGGTGGACAATATCTATCTGGCGGCCTCTTCCGCCATGGCGCTGTTCAATGCGATGGACGCGCTGGATACCATCACTTTCTCCGGCACCAAAGCGGATGACTGGTACATCGAAGAGGCGGCCGCCGCGATGAACAGCGGACAGATCGCATTTGCCGGCAAGTACAGCTCGCCGGACTACGAGATGCTGCTCGATGAAGGGTGCGACCTGGCCATCGAGTCGACCATGATCACCCACGCGCCGGAAGTCAAAGAAAAGATCGAAGAACTCGGCATCCCGGTCTTCGTGGATCACTCCAGCTACGAGAGCCACCCGCTCGGCAGGGTCGAATGGATCCGGCTTTACGGTGTCCTGACAGACCACGAAGAGCAGGCGGATGCGTTCTTTGATGAACAGGCAAAGATCATCGAAGAGATGGCGGATATCGAAGACACCGGCAAGACCGTGGCGTTCTTCTTTGTGAACTCAACCGGACAGGTCGTGGTGCGCGCGGGCGATGACTACATCCCGCACATGATCGACATCGCGGGCGGCGAATACATCTTCCCGGATCTGGTCAACGAGGACAGCGAGATGGCTTCGATGAAGATCTCCATGGAGGAGTTCTACGCAGGGGCGGTGGATGCGGATTATCTCATCTACAACGCATCGATCGAGAGCCCGCTGACGAGCCTCGACCAGCTCTACGACAAGTCGGACGCCTTCAAGGAATTCAAGGCGGTCAAGGAAGGCCACGTCTATACAACCGATAAATACCTGTATCAGGCGACGGATATCACCGGCGAACTCATCCGCGACATCCACACGATGCTGACGGAGGACGGCGGCGAGATGACGTTCCTGACCAAGGTCGAATAGGAATCGCTTCTCAGGACTATGAGGACGAAGCAATGAGTCAGTTTGAACACTACGTCCGCAGCGGCAACAAGAACCTGCGGATGGGCTATACAACAGGGACCTGCGCATCACTGGCGGCGGGCGCGGCGGCGCGGTATGCGCTGACCGGCGAGGTGCCGGCTGAGATCTCGGTCATGACAGTCAAGGGGATCCCGGTCACGCTCGAGCCGCACAGCAGCAGGCAGGGCCTGATCGTCGGGACCGGGGAAGGCACGGACTTTGATACGGACGGCGATGAGAAGACATTCTCCGTGTCCGTGATCAAGGATGCCGGCGACGACGCGGACGCGACGAACGGGATCGAAGTCTGGGCGTCTGTCACGCTGACAGAGGTGCCCGGCATCGAGATCGACGGCGGCTTCGGCGTCGGCCGTGTGACGAAGCCGGGGCTCGACCAGCCGGTCGGCAATGCGGCGATCAACAGCACGCCGCGGCGTATGATCCGGCAGATGGTGGAAGAGGCCATCGAAGAGTACGGATACGAAGGCGGCGCGAAGGTCATCATCTCGATCCCGGAAGGCATCGAGACGGCGAAGAAGACATTCAACCCGATGCTTGGCATCGAGGGCGGCATCTCCGTCATCGGCACGAGCGGCATCGTGGAGCCGATGAGCGAGCAGGCGCTGGTGGACACCATCGAGGTGACACTGCGGCAGGCACTCAGCGATTCCAGGGATGTCATCCTGACACCGGGCAACTACGGGGAGCGATTCCTGATGAAGGAACAGTTTGACCGCTACGGCATCCCCGTCGTCAAATGCTCGAACTTCCTCGGCGAAGCGCTCGACTGCGCGGCTGTGGAGGGGGCGGAGACGGTCCTGCTGGTTGGCCACATCGGCAAGCTCAGCAAAGTGGCGGCCGGTGTGATGAACACGCACTCCAGATACGCGGATGCGAGGCGGGAAGTCTTCACGGCGCATGCGGTGCTGGCGGGGGCGGACAGAGACCTCTGTGCGGCGCTGATGGATGCGTCCACGACGGATGCCTGCCTCGACCTTCTGGAGAAGGCGGGGCTCAAAGAGGCGGTCATGGAGCGGATCTTAAACGAGATCCAGGCGCACCTCGAACACCGGGTGCGGGAGGCCTACCGCATCGGCGCGGTCGTGTTCTCCAACGAGCACGGACTGCTCGGCATGACGGATCCGGCACGCACCATCATCGAGGAGTGGGACAGCAAATTCACTGACTGAACGGCGGCAGCACATGGCTGCCTGAACAGATAGAAGAGTACAACTAGTTAAAACGGAGGAAATCACATGATTCATTTTGTAGGAGCGGGCCCCGGGGGCGTTGATCTCATCACAGTACGCGGACAGAGACTGCTGCAGGAAGCGGATTGCATCATCTTTGCGGGCAGCCTCGTTAACCCGGCACTGCTCGATATGGCCAAAGAAGGGTGCATCATCCACGACAGTGCGAAGATGACGCTGGAAGAAGTCATCGACGTCATGGTGGAGATGGAATCGCAGAATAAGATGACCGTCCGCCTGCACACCGGCGACCCGTGCCTGTACGGCGCGATCCGCGAGCAGATGGATATCCTGGACGAGAAGGGCATCGCCTATGACGATACCCCGGGCGTTTCGAGTTTCTGTGGCGCGGCGGCAGCCATCAACGCGGAGTACACACTCCCCGATGTCAGCCAGAGCGTCATCATCACCCGCATGGCGGGCAGAACGCCGGTCCCGGAAAAAGAGAACATGAAGAGCCTCGCGGCGCATCAGGCGACGATGGTCATCTTCCTGTCCTCCTCGCTGCTCGACGATGTCCAGAAGGAACTGCTGGAAGGCGGCTATCCGGAAGACACTCCGGCGGCGATCGTCTACAAGGCGACCTGGCCGGACGAAAAGAGCGTCCGCTGCACCGTCGGCACGCTGGCGGAGACGGCCAGAAAGGAAAACATCACGCGCACCGCACTGATCATGGTGGGTGGATTCCTCGGCACGAAGTACGACCGCAGCAAACTGTATGATCCGTCCTTCACTACGGGGTACAGGGAGGCAACCAAATGAGACTGGCACTCATCGCCTTCTCCGATACGGGGGAGGCGCTTGCCAACAGAATAGCAGAGGGACTGTCCGGCGATGCGCAGCGCGCAGAAAGCGGCGGCGAGGAGATGCTCTGCGAAGTGAGCCGCTGCCCGCGCGACACGAAACTGGCGGCCTGGACGAAAGCGCACTTTGATGCGGCGGACGGGCTGGTCTTTGTCGGGGCTGCGGGCATCGCGGTCCGGGCGATCGCACCGTATGTGAAGTCCAAGGCGACAGACCCGGCGGTCGTGGTCGTGGATGAGCTGGGGCAGTACGCCATCTCGCTGCTGTCCGGGCATCTTGGCGGCGGCAACGAACTGACACAGCAGGTCGCTGCTGCGGCGGGGGCGGTGCCTGTCATCACGACGGCCACCGATATCCACGGGCAGTTCGCGGTGGACGACTGGGCCAGAACGCAGAGCCTGCACGTCCATAACAAAGTGGTGATCAAGGAGGTTTCTTCCGCGGTCCTGCGCGGGGAGACCGTCCCGTTCATTTCAGCGCACACGGTACTGGGCGATGCGCCCGCAGGGATTGCAGAAACCAAGACCGATCCGAGACCGGAGGGGACCGATGTGCCCGCCGTGACGCTGGCGGTCCAGAAGAGCGACGCCGCGGCCAGGCCGCATACGCTCGTCCTGGTCCCGCAGGCGGTCTGCATCGGCATCGGATGCCGCAAGGGCATTGCACAGGAAGCCATCGAAGAGGCCTGGCAGGCATTCCTCGAGGAGAACAGCATCTTTGAAGAGGCTGTCTGCACCGCTGCGACGATCGATCTGAAAAAGAACGAAGCAGGGCTGCTTGCGTTCTGCAAGGCGCACGACTGGCCGCTGCGCATCTACTCGGCGGACCAGCTGATCGAAGCACCGGCCGTGCCGGGCGGCTACACACCCTCCGCTTTTGTGGAACAAACCACCGGCGTTGCGAATGTCTGCGAACGCTGCGCGGTGTACGCGGCGGAGGAAATGGGCGTGCAGGAGGAAGCGCTGGGACATCCCAGACTGCTCGTCCGCAAAACAGCGCATAACGGCGTGACGCTTGCGGCAGCTGTACGGCCGCTGGCACTGTATTGGAAATAGAAAGAGGAGACAGCAATGGGAGCAAAGAAAGTATATGCCGTCGGCATCGGGCCAGGCGGTGAAGCTTATATGACAGCACAGGCGCGCGCTGCGATGGAAGCGGCGGACGTCATTTGCGGCTACACGGTCTACGTGGATCTGGTCAAGCCGCTTTATCCGGAGAAGGAAACCTACACGACGACCATGATGAAAGAGATCGACCGCTGCCGTTGGGCGATGGAGCAGGCGGACGCGGGCAGAACGGTCGCCATGGTCTGCAGCGGGGACGCGGGTGTCTACGGCATGGCCGGTCTTCTGATCCAGATGACCGAGCAGTTCCCGGAAGTCGAGGTCGAAGTGGTCTCCGGCATCACGGCGGCGCTGTCCGGTGCGGCGATCCTCGGCGCCCCGGTCGGGCATGACTTCTGTGTCATTTCCCTCTCCGACCTTCTGACACCGTGGGAAGTGATCGAGGAGAGACTGGATGCGGCCGGCAGAGGCGATTTCAATGTCGTCCTGTACAACCCGCGCTCCAAGAAAAGAGTGCACCTGCTCGACAGAGCCTGCGAGATCATCGGCAAATACCGCAGCCCCGAGACGGTCTGCGGCTGGGCAAAGAACATCGGCCGTGAAGGCGAAGAGAAGAAGATCGTGACCCTGGCGCAGCTGCCGGCGGAGCCGATCGATATGTTCACGACGGTCTTCATCGGCTCGTCCAATACCAAAGTCTACGGTGACCAGATGGTGACACCGAGGGGGTACGAGAAGAAGTGAGGATCGCATTATTCAGCGGCACGACGGAAGGCCGTGAGCTGTCCCTTTCCCTCGCTGCGGCAGGGCATGCAGTGACCGTCTTTGTGGCGACGGAATACGGGACGGAAGAGCAGGGCGAACACGCCGGCATCGAAGTCAGAGAAGGGCGGATCGACCGGGAGGAAATGAACGGCATCCTGCCCGCCTTTGCGTGCTGCATCGACGCCACCCATCCGTATGCCCGCGTGGTGACGGACAACCTGCGCGCCGCGGCGGAGGAGGCCGGCGTTCCGTACTACCGCCTCAAACGGGCGGAAAGCCGGCTGGAAGAGGACGACCCGGTCATCACGGTGGCGACGACGGAAGAAGCGGCGGAGGTGATCGCAGGCATCGACGGCAACATCCTGCTCAGCACGGGCGCAAAGGAAGTCGGCAAGTATGCACCGGCCGGGCCGGAACGCCTGTATCCGCGGGTTCTCCCTTCCGTGCAGAGCATCGAGGCCTGCGAGGCTGCCGGTGTTCCGCACCGCAACATCATCGCGATGCAGGGGCCTTTCACACAGGAAATGAACGAAGCGACGATCCGCCAGTATAACATCTGTGCGCTTGTCACCAAGGACGGCGGCAAGGCGGGCGGATTTCGTGATAAGATAGAAGCAGCCAGGAATACGGGGATCCGCGTGGTCCTGATCGGCCGCCCCGAAGAAGAGGGGATGAATGCGGCGCAGATCCTGGCGGCGCTTGAAGGAGAAGAGAAATGAAGATCACGATCGTAGGTCTTGGCGGCGGCACACCGGAGACACTGACCATACAGGCGCGCGAGGCACTGCTTGGTGCGGGCTGCATCATCGGTGCGAAGCGGCTGCTGGAATCGCTGCCGGAGGGTTGCACGGACAATACAGCTGTGGCCATCACCGCGGCGGACATCCTGTCGGCTGTACAGGCATACGAATCGCAGACAGGCGCGGGTGCGGTTGCAGTTGTGATGAGTGGCGACACGGGATTTTATTCCGGAACGAAGAAGCTGCTCCCGCTGCTCAAAGAGAACGGATATGAGGCGGAGGTCCTTCCCGGGCTGTCGAGTGTGCAGATGCTGGCAGCGCGTCTCGGGCGGACCTGGCAGGACTGGGAACTGGTCTCGGCACACGGGCTCGATGTGAAACTGCCCGGGGCGGCGATGAGCGGCCGGCCGACCTTCTTCCTGACAGACAGCACGTTCACCCCGGCGGTGATCGCGCAGCAGCTCACGGCGGCAGGACTCGGCGATCTGGGTTTTGCGGTCGGGGAAGAACTGTCCTATCCCGATGAGAAGATCACGGTCACGACGGCGGCGGAAGCGGCCGGCATGACCTTTGCACCGCTGTCGGTCGCGCTGACCGACGCGATCGAAAAGAGCCCGTACAGAGCGGGAGGTCTGCCGGATGACCTGTTCATCCGCGGCGAAGTGCCGATGACCAAGCGCGACATCCGCGCGGCGGTCCTTTCACGGCTCGCCGTGAAAGAGGACGATGTCCTGTGGGACATCGGCGCCGGGACCGGCAGCTGCTCTGTGGAAATGGCCCTGGCGGCGCCGCGCGGCGCGGTCTATGCGGTCGAATGCGTGGACGAAGCCTGCGGGCTGATCCTGCAGAACAGAGAGCGATTCCATGCGTGGAACCTCGCCCTCACACAGGCCAAGGCACCCGACGGACTCGCGGACCTGCCTGCACCGGATGCGGTCTTCATCGGCGGCACGAGGGGGCAGCTGGACGGCATCCTGGACGTTGCCATTGAGAAGAACCCGGCTGTGCGCATCGTGACGACGGCCATCGCGCTCGAGTCGCTGCAGCGCGCACAGGAAGCGCTGAGCGCGCGCGGGTATGAACTGGATATTACCCAGATCCAGGTGAGCCATGCGAAGAAAGCGGGCCGCCTGCATCTGATGATGGCCGAGAACCCGATCTATCTGATCGCGGCGCAGCGGCCCTGTGAAGAATAAGACGGAGAATCTATGCTGGAATTGCTGGTCGCAGCCGCTTCCTCCGGGAGCGGCAAAACAATGGTCACATGCGGACTTCTGGCCCTCATGCAAAGAGAGGGCTTGCTTCCGTGTGCCTTCAAATGCGGCCCTGACTATATCGACCCGATGTTCCACCGCTCGGTGCTGGATATCGAAAGCCACAACCTGGATCTGTTCCTTTCGGATGAGGACTATGTCCGGGAGAGTTACCGTGCGCACGGGCGGGGCCATCACGCGGTGGTCGTGGAAGGCGTCATGGGGTATTACGACGGTGTCGGCGGCAAGACCACGCAGGCGTCCGCCTGGCACCTCGCGGACACGCTGGATCTGCCGGTGCTGCTGGTGGTGCGTCCCAAAGGGATGGGCCTGACCGCAGCGGCGCAGGTCAAAGGCATGACGGCGTTCCGCTCGCCGCATCACATTCGCGGCGTGCTGCTCAACGAATGCTCACCGATGCTGCTTGCCACCATGCGGGAAGTCATCGAAAAAGAAACCGGCATCCCTGTGATCGGCTGTCTGCCGCCTCTAAAGGATGCGGCGGTCGAAAGCCGGCATCTCGGGCTGTATACGGCCGGAGAGGTAGAAGACCTGCGCGCCCGCATCGACCGGATCGCAGATGCGCTGGCGGAGAACGTCGACATGGATCTGTTCCGGTCGCTGTTCACACGGGAAACGCCAGAGGGCTGCGCGGCTGCAAACCAGGCTGCAGGGAGCGATTCCGTTTGCGGGGATGCACCGGTATGCCAGACAGCGGAACCGGGCGCGGACAAACCGAAGATCGCGGTGGCCAATGACGAAGCCTTCTGCTTCATGTACCGGGAGTCCCTCGAAGCCTTTGAAAAGGCGGGGGCGGAGCTGGTGCATTTCAGCCCGGTTGCGGATGCGGCGCTGCCCGAAGGCGTGAGCGGCCTGTATCTGCCCGGCGGCTATCCGGAGCTGCACGGCAGGGCGCTGGCTGCCAACGAGACGATGAAAGTCTCGATCCTGGCAGCGGCGAAGAAGGGCATGCCCATCGTCGCGGAATGCGGCGGCTTCATGTACCTGCAGGAATCGCTGCAGGATATGGACGGGGCGGACTGTGCGATGACGGGGCTGCTTAAAGGAAACAGCGAGAAGAAGGACCGCCTGGTGCGGTTTGGATACGCGCAGATGACGGCGGAAAAAGACAGCCTGCTGCTGCGCAAAGGGGAGACCTTCCCCATTCATGAGTTTCACTACTGGGATACGACCAACAACGGCACGGACTGCAGCGCGGTCAAGCCGGTATCGGGGCGCAGCTGGCAGTGTGCGATCACCGGGCCGGCGCTGTTCGCCGGGTTCCCGCATCTGTACTTTGCGGCCCATCCGGTCCTGGCGGAGCGGTTTGTCGCAGCAGCGGCGGCTTATGACTGCGGGACGGCACAGGCTTCCGAAACACCGGAAGGAGGCCGTGCATGATCATAGCTTTTGCGATGGTCTGCGGTCTGCTGCTGGACTTCCTGCTGGGAGATCCGGCCTGGCTGACCCATCCGGTCGTGCTGATCGGAAAGCTCATCGACAAACTGGAAAAAGCGCTCAGGAAGCGATTCCCCGTCACGGATAAAGGCGAACGCAAGGCGGGCACGATCGAGGTCATCCTGGTCCTGCTGACAGTCGCGGTCATCACCGGCGGCGTCTGCTGGGCGGCGTGGAAGATCCATCCGGCGCTCGGCATGGCGGTCCAGATCATCTGGTGCTGGCAGGCTGTGGCGGTGAAGGATCTGCGGGTCGAGAGCATGCGCGTCTACCATGCGCTGACGCCGGAGACGGATCTGCCGAAAGCCCGCGAACGGGTCGGCTGGATCGTCGGGCGCGACACGGATGTGCTGGACGCGGAAGGCGTCACGAAGGCGGCCGTGGAGACGATCGCGGAGAACTTCTCCGACGGCGTGGCGGCCCCGCTCTTCTATATGGCGATCGGCGGCGCACCGCTTGCGATGGTGTACAAGGCTGTCAACACAATGGACAGCATGCTGGGATATAAGAATGAAAAATATCTCTGGTTTGGCCGGACGGCGGCGAAGCTGGATGATGCGGCAGGGTATCTGCCGGCGCGGCTTGCGGCGATGTTCTTCATCGCGGGGAGTGGCCTCAGCGGTTTCTCGGCGAAAGGCGCTTGGCGCATCTGGAAACGCGACCGCCGCAACCATGCCAGCCCCAACGCGGCGCAGACCGAGTCGGCCTGTGCAGGGGCGCTCGGCATCCGGCTGGCGGGACCGGCGACCTACTTTGGAGAAGTTTACGAAAAGCCGTACATCGGCGATCCGGACCGGCCTGTTGAGGCGGAGGACATCCCGCGGACCAACCGGATCATGTATGCGGCCAGCATTCTGGCGCTGCTGGTATTTGCGGGCGTGAGACTGGGCATTGCGGCATTGCTTATTTAAGGACGGAGCATGAAAACAACGATCGACATCAAACGACAGCATGGCGGCGACCTCGATACGTTCCGCGAACGGTACGGCAGAGCGCCGCTGGACTATAGCTCCAACGTCAGCCCGCTCGGGGTGCCGGAGGAGATCAAACAGGCGATTGCAGAGGCGGCGGCTGAAGTGGACCGGTATCCGGATCCTCTTTGCCGTGCGTTGACGGAGAAGATCGCACAGGAAGAGGGCGTCCCGGCAGAGTGGGTACTCTGCGGCGCCGGCGCCGCCGATGTGATCTTCCGTGCGGTCGCAGCCATCAATCCGGCGAACACGCTGCTGCCGGTGCCTTCCTTCTCGGAGTATGAGCACGCGCTGGAGCAGGTGCCCGGACGTGTTGATTACTTTCCGTCCATGGAATGGAACGGCTTCCGGCTCGACCAGACGTTCCTCGACAGGATCGACGACAGCGTCGACCTGGTGATGCTCTGCGAACCGAACAATCCGACCGGCGTGCTGGATCACAAACAGTATCTGAACAGGGTGCTCGAGGCATGTGAACGGCACGATGCGTGGCTGATCGTCGATGAAAGCTTCCTCGATATGACGGAGAACGCAGAGGAGATGACGATGACGCCGCATCTGGGAGAAGACCGCAAGCTGCTGATCATCCGCTCCTTCACCAAGATGTATGCGATGGCGGGGGTGCGGCTCGGGTACTGCCTGTGCGGCTCCGCAAAACTGCTTGCCGGTATGCGGGAGCAGGGACCGCCGTGGGGCGTTTCCCATATCGCGCAGAAGACGGGCCTTGCCGCGTTTGAGGCAGGTGCGTACAAGGAACGCGTCCTGGAGATGGTCCGGACTGAAAAACCGTATCTGTATGAAGGGCTTCGCAGTCTTGGCCTGTATGTGCTGCCCGGCGCAGCAAATTACCTGTTTTTCAAGGGCCCTTTGAAACTGCCGGAACTTTTGTCGGAGAAGGGGATCCTGATCCGCGACTGCAGCAACTACCGCGGCCTTGGCGGCGGGTGGTACCGGATCGCAGTCAGAACACACGAAGAGAATGAACAGCTGCTCGCGGCGATGCGGGAGGTATGTCAGTGAAGAAAACACGCAACATCATGGTGCAGGGGACCATGTCCAATGCGGGCAAGAGCGTGCTGTGCGCAGCGCTCTGCCGCATCTTCAGACAGGACGGGTACAAGGTAGCACCATTCAAAAGCCAGAACATGGCGCTCAACAGTTATATCACAAAAGACGGGCTCGAACTCAGCCGCGCGCAGGTCATGCAGGCCGAGGCGGCGGGCATCGAGCCGGATATCCGTATGAACCCGATCCTGCTCAAGCCGTCCAGCGACACCGGCAGTCAGGTCATCATCCACGGCGAGGTGCGCGGGCAGATGGCAGCGGCGGATTACTATGAATACAAAAAAGGCCTGATGCCGGCGGTGCGCGAGTCGTACGATGCGCTGGCGGAAGACTACGATATCATCGTCATCGAAGGCGCCGGCAGCCCCGCGGAGATCAACCTGCGGGAGAACGACCTCGTCAACATGGGGCTGGCGGAGGAACTCGACGCACCGGTCCTGCTGGCGGGTGACATCGACCGCGGCGGCGTATTCGCCCAGCTCTACGGCACGGCGGCGCTTCTGACCGAGTCTGAACGCGCAAGGCTCGAAGGCTTTGTCATCAACAAGTTCCGCGGCGACGTGGACATCCTGCGCCCCGGCCTGAAGCAGCTGGAAGACCTGTCCGGCATTCCGGTCCTCGGCGTCGTTCCGTACATGACGCTGGACATCGACGATGAGGACTCGCTGTCCCCGCGTCTTGAGCGCAAAGAAGCGGACGTCAAACCGCTGGAAGTGGCGGTCATCCGTCTGCCGAGGCTGTCGAACTTTACCGATCTGACCCCCCTGGAATCGCACCCGCTGATTGGTGTGCGCTATGTGGATACCGCGGGCGATCTGAAGGATCCTGACCTGATCATCCTGCCCGGCACGAAGAGCACGATCGCGGACCTCATTTGGATGCGCGAGAGCGGCCTTGAAGCGGCGATTCTCAAGCGCCATGCATCCGGCACCCCCGTGCTCGGCATCTGCGGCGGCTACCAGATGATGGGCGGCGAACTGCGCGACCCGGAAGGCACGGAAGGCATCATCCCCGAAGCACGCGGCATGGGCATCCTGCCGACCTCGACCGTTTTCACGTCGGCCAAGACGAGAACGCGCGTGCACGCGAAGGCGGAAGCGCTCCCGTTCTCCGGCTGTGAGATCGACGGCTATGAGATCCACATGGGAAAGACCACAGTGAACGGCAGTCCGTTCTGCCGGATCACCGAACGCGCCGGCACGGAGGCTGCAGACGGCAGCACCGGCAAGGAAGCGCCGGCTGGGATCGTACCGCATCTCGATATGGACGGCTGCGGCACGGACCACGCCTGGGGCACCTATCTGCACGGGCTCTTTGACAGCGGCGAAGTGACGGAGCGGCTGGCCGCTTACCTGTGCGAGCGGAAGGGCATTCCTTACGAAAGCGCCGCACCGGTGTCACGGCTCGAGTATGTGCAGCACCAGTACGACATTCTGGCGGACGGCGTGCGGGCTGCGCTGCCGATGGATAAGATCTACGCGATCATGGACAAATACATGCGCTGAGGAACTGACAGATAGAACATCTCTGCGCTTGCAAAGGAGTAATAGATATGGCATACGAATACGAACATGTAAAGCCCGCTGATATCGAAGCGACCAGCATGAAGATCATCGGCGAGGAACTCGCGGAGAAAGGCATCGTTCTCTCTGAAGAGGAATCGCCTGTCATCAAGCGCGTCATCCACACCACGGCGGACTTCGACTATGCGGAGAACCTGTATATCAGTGAAGGCGCGGTGGCAGCGGCCAGGGAAGCGCTGTTGCAGGGCGTACGCATCGTGACGGACACCAACATGGCGCTGTCCGGCGTCAGCAAACCGGCGCTCGGCAAGGTGGGCGGCTCGGCGGTCTGCTACATGGCGGATCCGGAAGTGGCTGCGGCGGCAAAAGAGAACGGCACGACCCGCGCGGTTGCCTCCATGGAGCATGCGGTCACCGAGATGATCGGGATGCTGCCGGCGGGCAAGGTGATACACCTGCCGCTGGTATTCGCGGTCGGCAACGCACCGACTGCACTGATCAAGCTGTCCGAGATGATGCGCGCAGGTCTGCGGCCAGCACTCATCATCGGCGTCCCGGTTGGCTTTGTCAACGTGGTGGAGAGCAAAGAGGAAGTGATCGAAGTCTGCAAAGAGTTCGATGTGCCGGCGATCGTGGCGCGCGGCCGCAAGGGCGGCAGCAATGTGGCGGCGGCGATCTGCAACGCGCTGCTGTACGCCGCAACGGATCACCTGGACCCGGCGAGCCGGAAGTGGCTGTAGAGCGATTCCACGAAGAAAAACAGGATGTTCTGCCGGAGGAGACTGCATGCAGGCTCCTCTTTTTTACCCGTATGGAGCGAGAACGCCTGAGGAATGATAAATTATTTTGAATGAGTTGGAATATTCTATTTATTACATCGGGAATTGTGATAAAATGGTTCATATATTTATCAGCAACCAAATGTGAAAGGAGAAATGAAGAATGGCGAAGAACATTGACTGGGGCAACCTGGGATTCGCATACCAGGAAATTGACTACCGCGTCGTCGCAAGATACAGAGAGGGCTCCTGGAGTGACCTGCAGCTGATTACGGATCCTGCGGTCCATATGTCGGAATGCGCAGCAGTCCTGCAGTATTCCCAGACTGTATTTGAAGGTCTCAAGGCATATCAGACAGCAGACGGCCGTCTGGTCACATTCCGTCCCGAAATGAATGCGAAGAGACTGATGGATAGTGCAGACCGTCTGGTCATGCCGAAAGTCCCCGAAGAAATGTTCGTCGAGGCAGTTGATATGCTGGTCAAGGCCAACAAGGACTGGGTACCGCCCTACGGCACCGGTGGCACGCTGTACATCCGTCCGTTCCTGTATGGCAACGGCCCCACGATCACGATCCATCCGGCACCGGAATTCGAATTCCGCGTCATCGGCATGCCGGTCGGCCCGTACTTCAAGAACGGCGTCAAGCCGATCGTCATCAAGGTATCCGACCGTGACCGCGCATCCGCACACGGCACCGGCGACATCAAGGCCGGCCTGAACTACGCGATGAGCCTCTATCCGGGCGAACAGGCAGTGGCGGAAGGCTTTGCCGAGAACATGTACCTCGATCCGGCGACCCATACATACGTTGAAGAGACAGGCGGCGCGAACTTCCTGTTCGTCACCAAGGACGGCACTGTCGTCACACCGAAGTCCGACAGCATCCTGCCCTCCATCACCAGACGCAGCCTGATGTATGTTGCAGAGAACATCCTCGGCATGAAGGTCGAGCATCGTCCTGTTCCGTTCGAAGAAGTGGCTGATTTCGCTGAGTGCGGCGTCTGCGGTACTGCGGCGGTCATCTGCCCGGTCGGCAAGATCAACGACCACGGCAAGGAAATCTGCTTCCCGACCGGTATGGATGCAGCTGGTCCTGTCATCCAGAAACTGTACGACACCCTCACCGGCATCCAGATGGGCACCATCGAAGGTCCGGAAGGCTGGGTCCACGAAGTTAAATAATTGAAATGTTAAACCTTGCGGGGCGGCCTTTTGGCTGCCCCGCATTGCATATGCGCAGCGATGCGCAGGTAAGAAAAGAAAGGAAGAGAGACAATGGCAAACATGAGACTTTGGGAGATCATCGATGAACTGAAGAGCCCGGCTTACAAATGGGTCAACCTGATGCATGTGCTGAGCCCCGAGACACCGCACTGGTTCGGGTTTGAACCGCTGCAGGGCGAACTGCTCTTCGACTATCTGGAAGGTACACCGGACGATAAGATGGCGCCGATGCGCTGCCACCAGTGGAGCGTGGCCAGCCAGTACGGCACCCACACCGATGCGCCGATCCATTTCCACGCGGACGGCCGTGACCTGTCCGAGATCACCGAAAAAGAACTGATGATGCCGCTTGTCGTCATCGATAAATCCAAAGAATGCGCGGAGAATCCCGACTTCATCCTGACCATCGACGATATCAAGGCGTGGGAAGAAGAGTACGGCAGGATCCCGGAAGGCGCATTCGTCGCATTCCGTTCCGACTGGTACAAGAAGGCGGATCTGGAGAACAAGGATGAGAACGGCCAGCCACATTATCCCGGCTGGGACGTCGAAGCCATCAAGTGGTTGGTCGAGGAGAGAAACATCGCCAGCATCGGCCATGAGCCGGCTGACACCGACCCCGCGACCGTGACCACCAGGGAAGATGCGTATCCGTATCCGGGCGAGCAGTACATCCTGGCTGTCGACCGTTATCAGATCGAAGTCATGGCGCACCTCGACGAAGTGCCGCCGGTCGGCTCGATGATCCTGGTCGGCTTCCCGAAACTGAAGAACGGCACCGGCTATCCGACGAGAGTCTATGCGATCTGCCCGGTAGAATAAGCGATTCCATGAGAGCGGTTCCCGCCGCGGAATCGCACAGCAGCAAAGGAGAAACAAATGGCATTAGTATTTGATGAACAGCTGTCCCGTCTGCAGAAACCGGACAGAGCAGAGATGACCGACGAAGAATATGCGGTCTTTGATAAAAACGTGGAAGTCATGATGGAGAACTGGGGGTTCATCAACAACCTGTTCAAGGTGCTGCCCCTCAACGCCAAAGAGTACATCGGCTTCCTCAACTTCAAGGGATCGCTCTTCAACGACACGTGCTACCTGACAGATGCGCAGAAGGAGATGATCGGCATCGTCGTTTCGTCGTACAACTGCTGCGCATACTGCCTGCAGTCCCACGGCGACAACCTGCGCGGCATGTGGCAGAACGCATCGCTGGTTGACCGGCTTTCCGGCAACTTCCGCGCCTGCAAGGACGAACTGTCTCGCGAGGACTACGCGCTCTGCGAGTACGCATGGTATGTGACGGCGCATCCGCGCGACATCGACCAGGAACAGGTCGACAAGCTCAGAGATGCAGGCCTTGACGATCACCAGATCCTCGAGGCGGCCTTCGTGGCAGGATTCTTCAACTACACGAACCGCTGGGTCAGCACGATCGCGCCGGTCATCAACCCCGGCCACTACAAGCACAATCGTAACTTCGACAAGTAACTGGTAAAGAGCGCAGCAGGGCAGACTGCCTGCGGCTATTCCGCAGGAGCAGCTGCGGACACCAGCGAAGCGAAGCAAAAAGAAACCAAACCCCGGACACTGTCTGAGCAGCGTAAGCTGCGAGTTTGTCCGGGGTTTTCGTTTCTTTCTGAGCGAGCGCAGATGCCCGCCTGCGACGAGGACCTGCCGCAGGCAGTCTGCCCTGCTACGCCTTAAACAGATACGCTGCTTCAAATCCTTCGCGGATAGCGGTGGCGATCCGGCCGCCCTGACGTGCGTCGCCGACGGCATATACATTGTCGAAGGCGTCTTTGAACGCGTTCACGAGTTCCGTGCGCGGGGTGACACCCATCGCCAGGATGACGGCGTCGGCGCTGAGATCACGGACTTCACCGGTAGCTGTATCCTCCACGGTGACATAGCCCGGCTCATTCTCGGCCGGCATCTTGACTGCCGTCAGTTTGTAGCCCGGGAAGAGGCCCGGATCATACGGGGTGATGCGGCTCATCTCGTCGTTCAGGATCGCCGGGAAGACGCCGGGTCCGAGGGCGGGCAGCATCTCCACGATATCCAGTTTGCGGCCGTTGGCAAGGAGGAACTCCGCTGTTTCAAGGCCGGTCAGACCGGAGCCGATAATGACCGCTTTCTGTCCTTCGCGGATGACCGCTTTGCCGGTGATGACATCTTCGGCGGTCATGACAAACCCGTTATTCATTCCTTCCGCCAGCCCTTCGATCGGCGGGATCAGCGGTGCAGCACCGCAGGCGATGATGACGCCCGCTGCATCCGGGCAGAGAGCCCTGACAGTTTCGGGGGTGGCTTCTTTTTCGAAGTGTATTTCTACACCAAGCGCGGCGAGCTGCGAGCCCATGGAGGCAGCCATCTTGGTGATCTTATCTTTGAGCGGCGGTTTGTCCGCGATGTTGAGGGTGCCGCCGAGTGTATCTTCCTTTTCAAAAATGACCGGTTTGAAGCCGCGTTCCGCCAGGGTGATGGCGGCCTGCATGCCGGCAGGGCCGGCGCCGATGACGGCGACCTGTGCACCTTTGCCGCTCTTATGCAGGGCGGGGAAGTCGATCTCGCGGGCTGTGCGCGGGTTGACGGCGCAGCGGATCGGCAGGCCGCCGCCGAGCACGCGCTCTCTGCAGTAGAGACAGCCGATGCACTTGCGGATGAGTTCCGGTGTGCCGGCTTTGGCTTTGTTCATGAAGTCGGGGTCGGCGAGCTGGGAGCGGCCGAGGCCGACAAAGTCGCAGACGCCTTCTTCGAGGAGCGATTCCGCGAAATCAGGATCCTTGATCGTATTGGTCGCGATGACCGGGATGGACAGCGCTTCTTTGTATGCCTTTGCGACATGCTTCTTCCAGCCGGGCTGGTAGGAGAACGGTTCGCAGTTGGCGTCGCCGTTGCGGGCGCTGCCGTTGCTGATGTTGATCGCGTCGATGCCGCACGACTCCAGGTATTTCGCGATCTCGATGCCTTCCTCCAGGCTGAGGAACCCTTCGACCGGGGTCATCTCATCGCCGCACATGCGCACGAGGATGGGGAACTTCGGGCCGAGTTCTCTTCTGATGCCCGCGATGATCTCCGCGATGAAGCGGCAGCGGTTTTCGACGCTTCCGCCATATTCGTCCGTGCGGCGGTTGTAGTATTTGCTGAAGAACTGCGCGATGAGGTAGCCGTGCGCCCCGTGGAGTTCGACCGCATCATAGCCCGCCTTCTTGCAGCGGACTGCAGCGGCGATGAACTTGTCCTCGATGCGTTTGATGTCTTCGAGGGTCATCTCCTTCGGCACGGGGCGGCCGTCCGCGATGGGTACGGCGCTCGGGGCGAGGTTGTCTCTGCCGGTAAAGGCCGGGTTGGAGGTCGCGCCGCCGTGGTGGATCTGCGCAACGATACGGCAGTCGTACATGTGGACAGCATCGGTCAGTTCCTCCAGCGCGGAGATATGGTAGTCTCTCGCGGCGCGCAGGTTGTGGATCGACGGGATGCTGTCGATATCGTCGACGCCGGTGTATTCGTTGATGATCATGCCGATGCCGCCTTTGGCGCGCTCCTGGTAGTAGCGGATCTGCCGCGGGGTGGGCAGGCCGTCCTTGTCGGCCATGTCGGTCGCCATGGGCATCATGACGCCGCGGTTTTTGATCGTCATCGAGCCGATCCTGCCTTCTTCAAACAGTTTTTCGTAAGCCATCTTCTTTCTCCTTATCACGTGACGCTGCACTGGTTATCGCGGTATGCCGCGTTGCCCGCATTCGCGCTAGCAGTTGCCGCGCAGGATGCTGTTGTCGATGCTCTTCAGCACTTCCGGGTCGATCGTCTTCAGGCCTTCGATGAGCGCATCGATGTCTTCTTTTGTATTGAACACGCCCGGGCTGATCCGGATCGTGCCGTCATACTTTTTATTATCGAGATGCCGGTGGATAAGCCCGGCGCAGTGGTGCCCGGCCCGCACGGCGATGTCGCACTGATGATCGAGAATCGCCGCCACCTCGTTGGCGCGGAATCCTTCCTTGTTGATGCTGATCACACCCGCCTGCATGGCGCCCGGCGGGGCTTTGTAGACGGTGATGCCGTCGACTTCCGCAAGCCGCTCCAGCAGATAGTCGACCAGTTCGGACTCAATCTGCCAGGGGTCGACCGTCTTCAACCATTCCAGCGAAGCCCGCAGGCCGCAGATGGCGACGCTGTCCATGCTGGCGCACTCGAGTTTTTCGGGCATGTGGCGGGGCATCTCCGGATCCTCCGACTTGATGCCGTTGCCGCCGGCGAGGACAGGCTCGAGATCGACACCGTTTTTGATATACAGGCCGGCGATGCCGAACGGTCCGTAGACGGTTTTGTGGCCGGCGAAGGTGATGCAGTCCGCCTTGAGCTGCGAGAATCGCATCCGCACCAGCCCCAGCGCCTGTGAGGCGTCGAGCAGGGTGAACGCACCGTACGCTTTGGCGCACAGAAAGATCTCCCGCGCGGGGAGTACGTAGCCGGTCACGTTGCTGACCGCGGAGACGGCGACAAAGTCCGGCGGGGTCTCTTTGAAGAGCGATTCCATCTTATCGAGATCGATCGACAGATCGTCCGCGAGCGGCAGTTCCAGCACCTTGATGCCGTACTTTTTCTTCATGAGCTCCAGAGGGCGGAGCACCGCATTGTGCTCGTACGGGGATACATAGGCAGTCATGCCTTCTTTCCACGGCTGCCCCTGGATGACCTGATTGAGCGCGATGGTGACCGACGGCGTCAGGGCGACTTCCGCCTGGCCTTTCGCATCGATCAGGCTCAGCAGGGCGGTCTTGACGTCCTTGACCATGGCGGTGGCTTCGCGGGCTGCCTTATAAGCGCCGCGCCCCGCATTGACCGCTGCGGTCCGGGCAAAACGATCCATCGCTTCGTAAACACATTCCGGTTTCGGGAACGTTGTGGCGCCATTGTCCAGGTAAATCAAAGCAAACACCTATCTTTCATGCGGTTAAGTATGCATTTATGAAACAATTTACATCATTATAGCACAGTGCCAGGAAGGTCGACAGATGTCTTGCGCAATGTGGTACTATGAAAAGCGGAGGGATCACCATGAACGCAAACAGTGAAAAGGTATATAACGTCATGGTCTATCTGGGGTATCCCGAGGACTTCGCGACGCTGATCGCGCGGGAGATGTCGACGGAATACACGGCAGGGCGCATCATCGCGTACTTCGGCAGGGCGGGCAGACCGCCGCTTGAGGAGGTGGCGGATGAGATGCTCGCGATCCAGGCCGACCGCGACAGGTTCGTGGACAAGCATATCAACCAGTACGCGCAGGAGGTCATCAACCGGATGTACGCGGAGCGCCGGCTGGAAGAAGAGGAAGATTGACAGGGCGTACTCGCAGCGGTACAATGAAAACGAACATAGGTTCTTTTTTGAAACGGCAGAAAAGCGCGCAGAAAAGGTGCGCATAGGAACGGCAGCACGGCTGCCCGGGTGAGAGAATGGCGAAGAAAGCAAAGGTTGTATATGTCTGCAATGAATGCGGATTTGAGAGTCCTAAGTGGATGGGGCAGTGCATCTGCGGCGCCTGGAACTCGATGTTCGAGCAGAAGGTGACAGAAGATGCGGTAGATGACAAACGCAGGCGCGGCGGCGCGGCGAGCGGGGCGGCAGGCGGGAAGCGTGCCAGGGCCATCCCGCTGAAGTCCGTGGATGCGTCGCCGCACAAGGACCGGATCGATACCGGCATCGCGGAGTTCAACAGGGTGCTCGGCGGCGGGCTCGTGCCCGGCTCGCTGACGCTGATCTCCGGTGAACCCGGTATTGGCAAATCGACGCTGATCATGCAGGCAGCGGCGAATTTTGCTGCGCGGATCGGCAAGGTGCTGTACGTTTCCGGCGAGGAGTCGGAGGAACAGATCAAGATGCGCGCGGACCGCATCTGCGGGGAAATGAACGACGACCTGCTCGTATTGGCGGAGACGTCGCTCGACCAGGTCGAGACGGTCGTCGAGGAGGAGAGCCCCGGCTTTATCATCATCGACTCGATTCAGACCATGTTCATGGCGGATATCGATGCGGCGCCCGGGAGCATTTCGCAGGTGCGCGCCTGCGGCAACGCGCTGATGCGCATCGGCAAGTCCCGTAACATCCCGGTCTTCATCGTTGCACACGTCACCAAGAGCGGGGATCTGGCGGGGCCGAAGATCGTGGAGCATCTCGTGGACTGCGTGCTCAGCATCACGGGCGAGCGCAATGCGGAGCTCCGGATCCTCCGGTCGTATAAGAACAGATTCGGTACGACGAGCGAGATCGGTGCCTTTGAAATGGCGGAGAACGGCCTTATCGAGATCGCGGACCTGTCGAAGCGGTTCCTGCAGGGCGCAGACGAACGCGCAGAAGGGGCCATGATTGGCGCTGCGTATGAAGGCACGCGTCCGTTGCTCTTTGAAGTGCAGGCGCTGGCGGCGACCACCAACATGAACTATCCCCGCAGAACATCGATCGGCTTTGACTACGGACGTCTCAATATGATCCTGGCGGTGCTGGAGCGCCGCGTCGGACTCCGTCTGTCGGATCAGGATGTCTACGTGAATGTCGTCGGCGGGCTGCATCCGGACGGTACCAGCACGGACCTGTCGGTCGCGATGGCGGTGTGGTCGTCCGTGAAAGGCATCGTCTGGGACAAGGACATGATGGCCATCGGTGAGATCGGCCTGACCGGCGATCTACGGCCGGTGCAGAATGCGGATAAGATCATCCGCGAGGCGGTCCGCATAGGGTTCCGGCAGATCCTGCTGCCGGCTTCGCAGGCGGATACGATCCGCGACGCGCTGCAGGGAAAAGGCGCAGGGGCGGATGTGACGATCACCGGTGTCCGCCGTCTGGCAGATATCCTCCGCAGATGAGGCAGGCACCCGGCGCAGCGAAGCAGTTTATCGGTATGCCAAAAGAGAGGCGTCCGCCTCTCTTTTCATTATCCGTATATCCAGCCGCGGCGGCTTATCAGCGCTTGTGGATGCGGCGCTTGCGGTCGTCCGGACTGATATTGATGGGCCTCGTATCGCGGGGCAGTTTTCCGACGACCGGTTCGGGCTCTTCTGCCAGAGGCAGTTCAAACCAGAACGTGGTCCCTTTGCCGACCTTGCTCTCCGCGCCGAAACGCGCCTTGTGGAGCGTCAGGATCTCGCTGACGATCGACAGACCGAGACCGGAGCCCTTGGTGGCGCGGACGTGGTTGGTGCTGGACTTGTAGTAGCGCTCCCAGATATGCGCCAGTTCATCCGGTTTGATGCCTGCGCCGTGGTCAACGACCTCGAAGTGGATCTTGTTGTCCCAGCGGCGGATGTTGAGCAGGATCTGCTTGTCCGCACCGCAGTACTTGATGGCATTGGTCAGGAAGTTGGAGATGACCTGCTTGATCTTGTCCTCATCGCCGACTACCATGTAGTTCTCTTTGCATTTGATGCGGATATCGTAACCGTTTGCCTCGAGCAGCCGGTACGGATTGGCGATGGATTCGGTCGCCGCCAGAATATCGAACGTGGTGACGTTGAGTTCCATCGTGCCGGCCTGCATCTGCGAGAGGACCATCATATCGTTGACCAGGGTATTGAGGCGGTTCGCCTCGTCGATGATGACCTGGACGTGCGCATTGCGCTTCTCCGGTTTGTCGCCGGAGATGTCGCGGATCATCTCCGCATACGAGCGGATCATGGTCAGCGGGGTGCGCAGGTCGTGCGAGACATTTGCGAGCAGGTCCTTTTGCAACGCTTCCGCTTTACTCAGTTCGTAGGACGTCTGATTGAGCGTTTCTGAGAGTTCCCGGATCTCCGAGAATCCCTTCCGGTCCACCTCGAAAACAGTCCCGTATTCGCCTGCCGCCATCTTTTTGGCGGTCGCTGTGATCCTTCTGATCGGCCTGGTCATGCGGGCCGTCAGCCAGTAGGCGAGGAGGATCGCAAGTCCGAGGGCGATCGCAAAGATGTAGAGGAACTGATTTTGCAGGATGGCGACCGTCGAACGGATCGGATAGAGCGGTGTGATGACATATAACGTGGTGGTGTTGCTGTCATCCAGATAGGTGGCAAAGATGTAGGTCCGCTTCTGGTTGAGATCGTTCACTTCGGTGAAGGTGTAGGTATTCTTTCCATTATCCGCTGCGCTCTGAAGCCCGTTGCGGGCATCAGCGATCTCATTGCCGTAGGCCAGCGTTTCGATGGAGGGGTACAGCATCTTGTCCCCGGCATCGAGCCGCACGAATACGTCATTGTCCTCCGTGATCTGGTTGGCCAGCGTTGTGAAGCCATCCCGGTTGTCCGCCTGATAGAGCTGGACGAGCTGGTTGGCTGACTCCTGGGTGCGGCGGATCTTCATATCCTCGTAGTAGTTGTTGAGGAAGAAGATCTGCAGGAACCAGATGAGTATGAGAAGAATGGCTGTAAATCCGAGGAAATACATCCATACCCGAAACCGTATGCTTCTGAAATCAAAATGACTATTCTTCAAACTTGTATCCGACTCCCCGTACTGTCACGATGTGGTCCCGGTAGGGGCCCAGGTTGTTGCGTAAATTCTTGATATGGGTATCGATGGTCCGGTCTTCACCGAAGAAATCATATCCCCAGATGTCCTGCAGCAGCGTGTCGCGCGACAGGGCGAGGTTTTTATTCTTGACCAGGTAGAACAGAAGGTCGTATTCCTTGGGGGTCATCTCCACTTTCTGCCCGTCCACTTCGACGGTGCGCGCAGGGATGTTGATCTTGAGTCCGCCGAACGCGATCTCGTCTGTCTGCTGTTTGACCTGCGCCTGCGCATTGTGCCTTGTGATGACGGCATTGATGCGCGCCATCAGCTCTTTCGGGCTGAACGGTTTGGTCACATAATCATCGATCCCGAGCTCAAACCCGAACAGCTTGTCGTATTCTTCGCTGCGGGCGGAGAGCATGATGACAGGGATGTCTTTTGTTTTCTTTATCTCTTTGCAGGCGGAGAAACCGTCGAGTCTTGGCATCATAATATCCATGACCAGAATATCGTAATCGCTTTCCCGGCACTTGCTGACAGCTTCCATGCCGTCTGCGGCTTCCTCAACTTCAAAGTCGTTGAATTCGGCGTATTCGCGGATGACCTCGCGGATCATCGGCTCATCGTCGACTACCAGTAATCTATACATAGAAATACCTCCGTAAGTGGCAATTACATTATATTTTAGCACAGAATGTCTACTGTTGCCACGCTGCGGGACAGTTTGGCGGGATGGGGAAACCGGATGTTAAGAGACTGTTATAGTTCAAAAACAATAGAAAAACAATGACTGTTGGTTTTTTGACATTCGTGTCAATTTTTTGCATTTACAGGATTGACACGTAAAGCGGTCGGTGGTATATTAATGCATTTATTTTGTGATTTTTTTGACAACTGTTGTTATTTGGTGTATAATCGCACCATAGGGGATAAGGGGAGTATTTATGTATAGTATCGGTGACAGAATCGTATACCCGATGCACGGTGCCGGCATCATCGACAGGATCGAAGAAAAAACGATCCTTGGCGAAGACCGGCAGTATTATGTGCTGCAGGTTTCCTCGAGCGACATGAAGGTCATGATCCCGGTGGACAAATGCGAGGAGGTAGGCATCCGCAACATCATCGAAGAGGATGATGTGGAGGATGTCATGGAGGTCCTGGCAGGGCCGTCCACAGAGATGTCGGATAACTGGAATCGCCGCAACAGAGAAAATATGGAACATCTCCGCACAGGAGATATCAAGGAGGTCGCCGGCGTGGTGCGCAACTTGCTGCGCATCGAACGGTCCAAACCGCTTTCCACAGGGGAAAAGAAGATGCTGACGAATGCGCGGCAGATCCTGACGAGCGAGCTGGTGCTCGTGCTTGGGCGCGCAGAGTCAGATGTGCAGGATATGATCGAAAAAGCTGTTTGACCCGGACAGAAAAGACCGGTATTAAAAAATAGTAGTCTGTGCTGATGGTGCAGGCTTTATTTTTTTATACGGTTTTTCACCTTTTTTTAATCAGAAGTGATATGATAATATGACACACGATGAAACTGGGGGAGTAGCGACATTTCCCGCATTGTGGAGTATGACACGAAAGGAGGTGAAAGAGAAATGCTGAATAAGATTTTTCGCGGTGTTCTGACGCTGGTCGGCGGCGTGGTCGGCTATGCATTGTTCATGCTGACGCGTTTTCTGGTGGAACGGAGCGGGAGTACCTTTTTTGACGACATGACACAGGGAAAACTTGCTTTGTGTATGATCGTATACGTCCTTATTTTTGCCTTTGTTTTCTTTATGATCGTTCCGCTCATCAACCGGCAGGGCAAGAAAGTGGCAAAGGGCATCGAGAGCGACCTGCAGAACACATCGTCCGGTGAAGTTGTTATGGGGACGGTGGGACTGCTCATCGGTCTGGTGCTCGCCTATCTGCTGTCCAATCTGTACGGGCTGATCAGAGTGCCGTATGTACCGGTCATCCTGTCGATCATCACCTATGCGATTCTTGCTTACATAGGTGCGATCATCGGCAAACGGCAGGGGCTCGCCTTTATCACAAGCCTCAATCTGCCGAGAACGTCAAGACAGGGCGGCGGCGATCGCAGAGGCAAACAGTCTGCAACGCCGAAGATCCTGGATACCAGCGTCATCATTGACGGCCGTATCCTGGACATCATGGAGACCGGTTTTCTGGAAGGGCCGATCGTGATCCCGGAATTCGTACTGGTCGAGCTGCGGCATATTTCCGACTCCAGCGATTCGCTGAAGAGAAACCGCGGCAGACGCGGCCTTGATGTACTCAACAAGATCCGCGACGACTACGGCGTGGAGATCTACGACACGAACGGCGACAAGTCCCTCGAGGAGATCCCCGAGGTGGACGTTAAGCTGCTCAAACTGGCACAGCGTATGGACGGCAAGGTCGTGACGAACGACTACAACCTGAACAAAGTCGCCGGGATCAAAGGGGTAGAAGTACTCAACATCAACGAGCTGGCGAATGCGCTCAAGCCTGTGGTCCTTCCGGGAGAGAAGATGAATCTGTTCCTCGTCAAGGAAGGAAAGAACAGCGGGCAGGCGCTCGCTTATCTGGACGACGGCACCATGATCGTTGTCGAAGAAGGCAGAAAGTACATCGGCAAGAACGCGGATGTCATCGTGACCAGCGTTCTGCAGACGTCGGCAGGCAGAATGATCTTTGCCAAGCCGGCGCGGTAGGCATGCACAGTAAAGGAGGCCTCTCAGCATGATCATTGGACCTGATACACTCAGAGCCGGCACAGGCTTTGATGTGCACCGCTTTGTGGAATCGCCTGATTCGGTCGTTGTGGACGGCAGCGCGGGAACGATCCGTCTTGGTGGTGTCGACGTGCCGTATCACAGGCCGCTGCTGGCGCATTCCGACGGAGATGTGCTGCTGCACGCCATCATGGATGCACTGCTCGGCGCGGCGGGACTTGGCGATATCGGGGAGCGATTCCCTGATACAGATCCGGCCTATAAAGGCGCGGACAGCCTTGGGCTTCTGCGCGAAGTGGCGCGCATGATCAAAGAGAAAGGCTATGCGGTCTGCAATATCGATGCGACGCTGATCGGCCAGGAGCCGAAGATCGCGCCTTATAAAAAGGATATGGCGGCAGCCATTGCGGCGGCGGCCGGGATCCGTCCGGAACAGGTCAATGTCAAAGGGACCACCACGGAAAAGCTGGGGTTCACCGGCCGGAAAGAGGGACTGGCAGCAGAGGCTGTCTGCCTGCTCTTCAAAGAGACTGACTAACAAAACAAGAGGAGAGAATACACGTCATGAGAATGTCGAAGATGCACTTCAAAACACTGCGTGAAGTACCGGCGGAGGCGGAGATCCCGAGCCATATCCTGCTGACACGCGCGGGCATGATCCGCAAGCTCGTCTCCGGGGTATATGGTTTCATGCCGCTCGGCTGGCGTACCCTGCGCAAGATCGAGGAGATCGTACGCGAGGAGATGGACGCTGCCGGCTCGCAGGAGATCCTGATGTCGGCGCTGCAGCCGTCTGAACTGTGGGAGGAGTCCGGCCGCTGGTACCAGTACGGACCGGAACTGTTCCGCCTGAAGGATCGCAACGACAGACAGTTCTGTCTGGGCCCCACGCACGAAGAAATCTTCACGGATATCGTCCGCTCGGACATCAGTTCCTGGCGGCAGCTGCCGCAGAATCTGTACCAGATCCAGCACAAGTACCGCGATGAAGCCCGTCCGCGCTTCGGCCTGATGCGCAGCCGTGAGTTCATCATGAAAGACGCGTACTCGTTCGATCTGGATGAGGCGGGACTGGATAAGAGCTACCAGGATATGTACGACGCATACACGAAGGTCTTCACCCGCTGCGGGCTGACTTTCCGTCCGGTCGAGGCGGACAGCGGCGCGATCGGCGGCAGCAATTCGCATGAGTTCACGGCATTGTCCGAGGTCGGCGAGAGCGAGATCGCATACTGCGAGAGCTGCGATATGGCGGCGACCAGCGAGCGCGCAGCCTGCGTCGATGCGGTGCCCGCAGACGAAGAGATGCTGGCCATGGAAAAAGTCCACACCCCCGGCACCAAGACGATCGAGGAAGTGTGCGATTTCCTGAAGCTCCCCAAAGAGAAGTCCATCAAGGCGCTCCTCTTTGTCACCTATGACGAGAACTACGAGCAGAACGGCTACGTGGCGGCATTCATCCGCGGCGACCGCGAGCTCAACATGACCAAGCTGATCAATGCGCTGGACATCCCGGAGCATGCGATCGAATTCGCAGATGAGAAGGCGATGGGCGCTGTCACAGGCGCGGTCGGCGGGTTCACCGGTCCGGTCGGTCTGCATGACTGCACAATCGTCGTCGATAGTGAACTGCCCGCACACAAGAACATGTGCGCAGGCGCCTGCGAAGAGGATCACCATCTGATCAACGTCAACTACGGACGCGATTACGAAGGCGACATCGTCACGGATCTGAAGCTCCTCAAGGAAGGCGATCCGTGCCCCTGCTGCGGCAAACCCGTCAAGTACGCGCGCGGCATCGAAGTCGGCCAGGTCTTCAAGCTCGGCACCAAGTATTCCAAGGCGATGGGCGCGACCTACAAAGACGACAACCAGCAGGATCACGACATCGTCATGGGCTGCTACGGCATCGGCGTGACCCGCACCATGGCGGCGATCGTAGAGCAGCATCACGACGACAACGGCATCATCTGGCCGATGGCAGTGGCGCCGTATCACGTCATCATCACCCTGGTCAAGCCGGACGATGAGGTGCAGGCAGGCGTCGCAGAATCGCTCTACCAGGAGCTCACCTCCAAGGGTGCGGAAGTCCTGCTCGACGACCGCAAGGAGCGCCCCGGCGTCAAGTTCAAGGATGCCGACCTGATCGGTATCCCTGTGCGCATCACCGTCGGCAGAGATGCGGCGGACGGCATGGTCGAGTTCAAGGAACGCGCCAAAGAAGAAAACGAAAAGATTACTGCGGAAGAAGCGGCGGCCAAGGCGCTGGCGCTGATCGCAGCGAAGTAACTTTATACCGGAGCATCCAAGCAACGGCATGAAAGAAAATCTGCAGCAACAGCAGAATACCGACATGAACAAGCAGCAGGAGGGCCGTGCATCACGCGGGGCCCTCTTGTGGCAGTTGTTTGCGTCCTTTTTCAAGATCGGTCTGTTCACGATCGGCGGGGGACTTGCGATGATCCCGCTGCTCGAGCGGATCGCCGTCAAGGAAAAGAAATGGTTTGATGAAGAGGAAATGATGGACTGCCTGGCGCTGAGCCAGTCGCTGCCGGGGGTCGTGGCGGTCAATATGGCCACCTATACCGGCAAACGCAAAGGCGGTTTCGCCGGCGCGTTGGCGGCAACGCTCGGCGTGATTCTGCCGTCTTTCCTCATTATTTTATTGATCGCAAATATCCTGCTGCACGTGGGAGACAATCCGTACGTGGCGGGCGCATTCACCGGTATCAAGGCCGGCGTCTGCGGCATGATTCTTTCGACGGTCATCCGCCTCGGAAAGAAAAACCTCAAGGATGCCTTTGGCTGGATCATCGCGCTGGCAGCGTTCATTCTGATCGCGTTCTTCAGTGTCAGTGCGGTCTGGGTCATCCTGGGGGCGGCCGTATGCGGCATTGCATGGGCTTTCTTCGGGCACAGGCGCAGCGCACGGACAGAGCGGGAAAGTGCTCTCCCCGATGACAACACGGAAGGGGGTGCCTGATATGCCGGCGCTTCTTTCCCTCTTTGCAGCTTTCTTCAAGATCGGTGTATTCGGATTTGGCGGCGGCATCGCCATGCTCCCGCTGATCTTCCAGACGGTACAGTCCTTCGGGCTCATGAGCGCGGAGGACTTCGCGGACCTTGTCGCCATCTCGCAGGTGACACCCGGCCCGATTGCCATCAATGCGGCGACGTTCGTCGGGTTCCACTATGCAGGCATTCCGGGATCCGTGGCGGCGACGCTGGGCGTGGTGGTGCCGTCCTTTGCGATCATCCTGATCGCGATGCGATTCCTTGATACATATAAAGAAAGCAGGGTCGTGCAGGGTGTCTTTACCGGGATCCGGCCGGCGACCATCGGTCTCATTGCGGCGGCGGTCGTGTTCATGGCGGAGACGGTCCTGATCACCGGCGGCACGGTCGCGGCAATGCCTGTCGTTCTGTTCCTGATCGCATTCGGGCTGTCTATCGGGACAAAGATCAGTCCGGTGCTGCTGACCGTATGCATGGCCGCGGCGGGTGCGATACTTTGCAGTTAGTCCTTGCTAAGAGCAATCTTAGCGTAGATAATAGAAGAAGATAGCGTAAGTAAGTGAATCATCTGGAGGCACACATGAAAAAGTTCATGATCGAAATGGAAAACGGCGAAGTCATGAAGGGCGAACTTTACGAAGACATCGCACCGAAGACAGTCGCGAATTTCGAAAAACTGGTCAACGATAAGTTCTATGATGGCTTGACGTTCCACCGCGTCATTCCCGGCTTTATGATCCAGGGCGGCTGCCCCAACGGCACAGGCACTGGCGGCCCGGGCTGGACGATCGAGGGCGAGTTCCTGTACAACGGATTTAAGAACGACCTGAAACACGACCGCGGCGTTCTCTCCATGGCAAGAGCGATGGATCCGAACTCCGCCGGCAGCCAGTTCTTCATCATGGTCGAGAAGTCTCCGCATCTGGACGGCCAGTATGCGGCGTTCGGCAAGGTCACCGAAGGGATCGAGACGGCGGATCACATCGTCTCCGTGCAGACCGACTACATGGACAAACCGCTCGAGCCGCAGGTCATCAAACAGATCCGGATGATCGAGGAATAAGACAGAAATAGGCAAGCAACCAGGAGGAAATCAATGAAGATCCAATTTTGCGGAGCTGCTTCCGGCGTTACGGGATCGTGCCATCTGCTGACCTGCGGGACGCACAAGATCCTGCTCGACTGCGGTCAGTTCCAGGGGAGCAAGCAGGAGGAAGCGCTCAACTACGAGGAGTTTCCGTTCGACCCGGCGGAAGTGGAGGCTGTGATCCTGAGCCATGCGCACATCGACCACTGCGGCCGTCTGCCGGTACTGGTCAAGAAAGGCTTTAAGGGCAAGATCTACTGCACCGATGCGACAGCGGACCTGCTCGACGTCATGCTTAAGGACAGCGGGTATATCCACGAAAAGGATGCGGAACAGCAAAACCGCAAGAACATGCGTGCCGGCCGTAAACTGGTCGAGCCGCTCTACACATACAACGACGCACTGGACACGCTGAAGTTCGTGCAGCCCGTGCTGTATGATCAGCTGATCGAGCTCAACCCGGATATGAAGATCGTCTTCAATGACGCCGGTCACATCCTCGGCAGCGCCATCACGGAGATCTGGGCGGCAGAGGGAGACCATGTCTCCAAGATCGTCTTCTCCGGCGACCTGGGCATGAAGGACAAACCGATCCTGCGTGATCCGGTCACCATCAAGAAGGCGGATTACGTCATCATGGAGACCACCTACGGCGACAGACTCCACCCGGCGGAAGGTACCAGCGGCATCGAGCAGCTCCTGGACATTATCGTCAAGACCGTAAAGCGCAAAGGGACTGTTGTCATTCCGTCCTTCGCAGTCGGCAGAACACAGGAACTGATCTTCGAACTGAACCGATACTACGAAGACAAGAACAATCCGTACAGAGACGTGCTCGAGAACCTCGATGTCTACATTGACAGTCCGATGGCGACGACGGCGACGGAAGTCTTCAAGAACAACGCGCAGGTCTTTGATGAGGAGACAAAGGACTATATCCTCAAGGGCGACAATCCGCTCGATTTCAAGAACCTCAAGTTTACCCGCACCACGGACGACAGCCGCGCGCTGAACTTTGATACCAATCCGAAGATCATCATCTCCGCGAGCGGCATGTGCGAGGCCGGCCGTATCCGTCACCACCTCAAGCACAACCTTTGGAATCCGAAGAACAGCATCGTTTTCGTCGGCTATCAGGCGGAGGGTACGCTTGGCCGTATGCTGGTCGACGGTGTCAAGGATGTCACGCTCTTCGGCGAGCAGATCCACGTCAATGCGGAGATTCACTTCTTGGAGGGCTTCTCCGGGCATGCGGACAGAGACGGCCTGTTCGAGTGGCTGGCGGGTTTCCGGGACAAGCAGCCAAGCCAGGTCTTCCTGGTACACGGCGAACCCGCAGCCAAAGAAGCATTCGCTGACTACGTGGAGGAGCACCTCGGCTACCGCCCGGTGGTCGTGCCCGGCGTGAGCGAGTTCGAACTCGAGACGGCGAATGTTCTTTCCCGCACCGATGCGCCAAGGGACATCATCGATATAGAAGCCGTGGAAAACATCCGCAAGCGCATTGCGGATGTCCACACCGAACTGGAGAGCGTCCTCTATCAGAGCAATCAGCTCCTCGACGGGGACAAAGCCTCCCCGGAGCGCATCGCAGAGCTCAACAACCTGCTGCTTGAACTCGAGAAGAGCACCCTCAACCTGGGATCCACCATCACCAAGGAAGAGCGTGAAGGGCAGATCACGACCGCAAGCGGCGCACAGGCAGAGCACGAGCAGGAGCACGTCTATCACGTGCCCGGCAGCGAAAACAAGGAAGGCGCAAACCAGTAGGCAGCATTGACAACCAGCTGAAAAACAACTATATTAAATAGGCAGTCCCTCAGCGGACTGCCTCATATGCGGGCGTAGTTTAGTGGTAAAATATGAGCTTCCCAAGCTTAGGTTGAGGGTTCGATTCCCTTCGCCCGCTCCATCCGGAGCCGAATCAGAGCGATCTGGTCCGGCTCTTTTGTTTTCAACGACTTTACGTATTTTTCAATGCTCACGGCAATTTCTACCATGCTTTTAAAGTGCATTCAGTATGCGTGAAAAACCCATCAGGGACCCGCATCCCATAGGGAGTTCATGGGATGAAATGGCCAAGAGGGGAACCGAACATCGGTACAATTGCCTGAATCAAATCTTTTGTTCCACATGGCGCGAAGCGCCAGCCTCTTTGGCGGGATCCCGTCCATGTATCCCGGAGCAATTCTCCTGCCGCATCGCGCCCATATCAAATAATCATTTCGCACATTTGAGCGCCTTTATTTCGGAAGTTATCATGAGTGCATGGAGGTGGAATGCCATGCTTAGAAAGAAAGATAAGGTCCTTGTGACAGACGAGGAAAGAACTGTCCTGATCCTGGCGCTCAACGAACTCAGAAACAAACTCATAGCTGAAGGCAAATATACGGATGCAGTAGATGAACTCATGCTCCGTCTTGCGGCTTAAAGCGTTCATCATTCTTTTCTACATGGCCCTGCCAAGCGTGGCGGGGTCTTTTTCATTTGTAAATCCACATGGTTGGTAGAAAGGATAAGGATGATGAAAACGATTAGAGAATCCGAATGCGTATTTGACGCGCTTAGCGAGCAGGAACTTTGTCCGGTCATCCAGGAGATGGCGGACCGCATTGCTGAAGAACTCGATCTGTGCGCCGAATTCGATTTCGAGTATGGAGAAGAAGATGTGATCGTAGGTCTTTCAAGAGAGTTCTATAGGCGCGGGGCATTCCGTGAAGGTGTAGGGCTTCTGCTGCTCTCGTTCAGCCTGATCGAAAACGGCGAAGCCGCGATGATGCTGGATGTGCTTCTGAGTACGCCCGGTGACGATGTACCAAAGCTCTTTCTCGAGTGTTTCCTGAGAAGATACGCAAATCCTCACATCGCAGCGGTCATTATGAATCCCAAAGGGAAATTGAACTGAGGTGATTCGTAATGGCAAAGGTGATTGCAATCTGCAACCAGAAAGGCGGAGTCGGTAAAACGACCACCGCACTAAACCTGGGAGCGGGACTCGTGCGGGAGGGAAAACGAGTTCTTCTTGTTGATGCGGATCCTCAGAGCGACCTCACAGAGTCTCTTGGCTGGAACGGTGACACTATCGAACAGTCTCTCGGCAGACTTATGTATCTTGCGACAAGAGAGTATAAACCTAATGTGTGGGAGGCGGTCCTCCATCACGAAGAAGGAATGGATCTGATCCCATCGAATCTGGATCTCTCGTCGATGGAAAGCCATCTTGTCAACGCGATGAGCCGCGAGAAGATCCTGGATAACATACTGAAAGTTGTGAAGCCCAATTATGATTATGTGCTGATCGACTGCATGCCGTCACTCGGGATGCTTACTGTGAACGCGCTTACAGCAGCGGATGAGGTGATCATCCCTGTGCAGGCACAGTATCTGCCTGCCAAGGGAATGACGCAGCTCATGAGGAGTATTGACATGGTGAGGACTCACACGAATGAGAATCTGAAGATCGGCGGCATTCTGATGACGCTGGTCGACAGCAGGACGAATCTGGCGAGAGATGTGATCCATGCGATCAGAGCAAATTACGGAAGCAGGATCAGGATATTCGATACGGATATCCCGGTCGCAGTAAAAGCTGCCGAGGCCAGCAAGGCAGGAAAGAGCATTTTCGCATATGACGGAAACAGCAAACCGGCACTTGCGTATGAGGCACTTACTAAGGAGGTGATCAGAGATGCCGAAAGAGAACGACGAAGGGATAAAGCTTCCCTCTCTCGATGAACTTTTTTCCTCGCAGAAAGAACGAAATGACGCGAAGCTGAAGAAAATCGAGGAGATACCGCTCTCGGAGATCGATCCGTTTCCTGATCATCCATATAAGGTGAAGGATGATGAGGATATGGAGGCGCTCATTGAGAGTATCCGTGTTCAGGGGATCATCACTCCCTGTACAGTGCGGATGAAAAAGAAAGAAGGACGGTACGAACTCATCTCCGGACATCGAAGGATGCGTGCCTGCGAGATCCTCGGGATTCCGACCTTAAGATGCGAAGTCATGGAACTTACCAAGGAAGAGGCAACGATTCTGATGGTTGAATCGAACTTCCAGCGGACGCAAATATTACCGTCCGAAAAAGCGTTTGCTTACAAGATGAGGATGCAGGCTATGAGGCAGCATATCCTAAGGCTCAGGCAGCGAGGGATGCCTGTTGCGGATGCATATGCCGGAATGAAATCGAAAGAGATCCTGGAGGCAGCACAAGGAGGTGGACCAGTGGTCCACCTAGAAAAAACACGAGATATAATTGGGGCGGAAAGCGGAGAAAGCGGTCGGCAGATCCAACGATATATCCGCCTCACGGAGCTTATCCCTGAGCTTCTGGACATGGTCGACGAGGGAAAGATCGCGTTCAGACCTGCTGTTGAGCTCTCCTATCTTGAGCAGTGGCAGCACACAGTCCTTGAATGTATCGAGATGGAGCAGTGCACACCGTCTCTTTCTCAGGCGATGCGTATGAAGAAGATGTTTCAGGAGGGAACGCTGACCAAAGAGGCGATCCATGGGATCATGCTTGAAGAGAAGGCAAACCAAAAGGAACGGATCAGCTTTAGGGCTGATCGGTTTGCGCCTCTTTTCCCGAAGAACCTTCCGGCATACAGACGTGAGGACTATGTCGTCGCGGCTTTGGAACATTACGGAAAGTATCTGGCGAGGAAGGATCGGGATCAGGAAAGATAGCCTGCAAACTTCTGCTTCCATCCCTCCCCTGTAACCCCTCCTAGAGAATATCTATCACTTACTACCCGAAGAAGAAAAGATAAGGCAAGAAAGAAAGCTTGAGTTTTAAGTAAGGCTTGAACCTGTCAACAAAAGGTAGACACCAATAAAAAGCATCAGAAGCCCTGTTCCAGTTTGAACTGGACGGGGCTTTTGTATTGCAATGCAGCTGCTGGCCGCCAGTAGTTGTAATAAAACAC
>Ga0129307_1000674_pt1 | contig 48586 bp, 33 predicted proteins | sample P1105metagenome_FD_94437 | JGI IMG/M metagenome (GOLD analysis project Ga0129307, IMG submission 94437) | Capybara group fecal microbial communities from Wisconsin, USA - P1105 metagenome | ecosystem: Host-associated > Mammals > Digestive system > Large intestine > Fecal | place: USA: Wisconsin...
TATTAATAGATATGAGTTAGAGATAGATCCAAAAGGAGGAAGTTATCCAGGAGAATTATTAATAGAGGGTGATTATGGAGAAATAATAAGTATTTCTGAGCCAACAAAAGAAGGATATAATTTCACAGGATGGACTTTAACAGGAGCAGGAACATATAATAATGGCATCTATACATTTGGAGAAGGAAATGGAAAGTTAGAAGCAACATATGAAATAATAGAATATGAAATAGAATATAAAGGAATAACAGAAGAAGAAAGAAGTATATTAAATAATCCAACAAGCTATAATATAGAAACAACAGAATTCACACTAAGAAATCCAGCGAATAGATTAAATGAAGATAATGAAGGAGAAGTATTTATAGGGTGGAAAGAAAAAACAGCAGAAACACCATCAATAAATATTTCATTACCAGATAGAAACAATTTAGGAAAAAAAGAATATACAGCGATGTGGGAAGAAAGAGAAGCAGACGAATGGATAATAACATATAACCTAAATGGAGGAGAAGTAACAGGAAATCCAAACAAATATAGAAGAAGTACATTACCAATAACATTAAATAATCCAAGAAAAGATGGATATGAATTTAAAGGATGGACAGGAAGTAATGGAGAAGAACCAAGTAATGTAACGATTCCGAAAGGAACAGAAGGAGATTTATCGTATACCGCAAATTATAATATAAAAAATTATACAATAACATATGATTATAGTTCATGTAATTTAACAAATGAAGAAATAACAGCGTTAAATAATAGAGGAAGCTATACAATAGAAGATAGTAATTTTATATTAAATAATCCAAACAAATATGGATATGTATTTGAAGGATGGACAGGAACAGATCTTACAAATAAAACAATTAACGTAACAGTTGATACAAGTAAGATAAAGAATTTATCATATAAAGCAAACTGCATATTAGATACATATGATGTCGAATTCTATAACATGAAATCAAATGGAACATATGAGTTAAATACAACTGTTGAGGATATAGAATATAATACAAGTATTCCATCAAATAAAATACCAACAGTATCTTTAAGAGGATATACATTTAAATATTGGTCATTAGATAAAACAAATGAATTTAATCTAAGTACACCAATCTTGGAAGATACAAAATTATACGCAGTATATGAAAAAGATATATATCCAATAACATATAATTTAGAAGGAGGATTATTAGAAGAAGATAATCCAGAAAGCTATAGTGTAGATACAGATGAATTCACATTAAATAATCCAAGTAAAACAGGATATGAATTTATAGGATGGACAGGAAGTAATGGAGATAGTCCACTAAAAGTAATAACACTTCCTGAAGAAGAATTAGGACCAAAGAGTTATACCGCAAATTACATAATAAATAAGTATACAGTAACATATATGAATGGTGAAACAAAACATGATGAAGAAGAAGTAGAATATAATGAAAAAGCAACTGGAAATGTAGAAACACCAACAAAAGCACATAATGTATTTAAAGGATGGACATTAAATAATAACTTATATGATTTTGATACATTAGTAACAGAAAACATAACATTATATGCATCATGGGAAGAAGTAGAAAGTCCATTAATAACTCATAGTCCAACAACATGGGCAAAAGATAAAGTAACAGTAACAATAGGTAATAAAGGAACACAAGGAAAAGATTATACTGGATATAGTTATAAATATAAAATTGGTTCAGGTAATTATCAAGATTATAACGGACCATTTGAAGTAACTGAAAATACTACTATATATGCATATTCTGTTAAAGGTGGAATTAGTTCTATAGAAGAAAGTCATGAAATTAATAATATTGATAAAATTAATCCAAATATAAATAGTTTAGAAGAAGTAGCTATTTCACCTTCTAGTGTGACAATAAATATTAAAGTTCAAGATCTAGAATCAGGATCAAATATTATAAAAATATTCTTAAATGGTGTAGTAATATTTGAAAACCCATCATATGTTTCTGATTTAAATGAAGAAAAAGAATTAGAATATACAGTTACAGATTTAGAACAATTAACAACATATACAATAAAAGCAGAAATAATAGATAAAGTAGGAAATGTTTCATCAGAAGAGATAGAAATAACAACACCAGAAAAACATTATGTCGCAAGAACAGTAGATGAAGATGGAACAGAAATAGAAAGATATGAAACATTAAAACTAGCAATTGAAAGTACAGAATGTGTAGGAATATGCAGAATAGAAATGCTAGATAATGTAGAAGAAACAAATGCAGTATTAGAAGGGCAAGATATAAAATTAGATTTAAATGGATTTACAATAACAGGATTAACAGATAAAGCATTTGAAAATAATGGAATACTTCAAATAGTAGATTATAATGAAGATGAAATAGGAAAGATATATTCATCAGGAACAGCAATAGTAAATACAGGAAGATTATTTGTAGGAGAAAATGAAGAAACATTAGTAGTATCAAAAACAGAACCAATAATAGAAGGATCAGTAACAGGAGTAGATAGTCCTGGAGAATTACATTTCTATGATGGAAAAATAATTGGTGGAAGTACAACAGGAGCATTAAAAGGAACAGCTCCAATCACACCATATTCATATAATGCTTCAGTAGAAACATTAGAAGGAAAAGAAATTGCAACTCTAGAAATTATCGCAGATGCAGAAGCAAGAATTAATTCAGTATATTACACTAAAGTACAAGAAGCAATTGATGCATCTAAGAATGGAAGATATGAAAAGAGAGAAGGAACAACTGAAATAATGAGTCAAATAGAATCGACTCAAAATTATAGATTTGATTATGATCCTGTTTCAAAAACTATAACAAGTAATAATAAAGGTAAAGATAATAGTGTTGCAAATTCATATATAAAAATAGATTTAACTGATTCTGAAGTAGATAAAGCATTATATGTTAATGCAAGCGTTTCTTCACAACAAGGCTATGATTTTGGTTATGTAACTGTAACTAATTCTAATGCTTTCCCATCATATGACCAAGAAAATGGAAGAATAATATTTTTATCCGGTGTTTATAATGATTCAGCAACTACAATACTAGAAAAAGGAAAAGTATATTATTTACATATTGGTTATAGAAAAAATGAATCATATTCGTCAAATAATGATGAATTTATAATAAATGATATCAAATTATATGATTATGATCTTAGTAATGTTAATGAATTAAAAGATGGAATAGTAACAGATAGTTCATATCATTTAAGTAAAAATACATCTGGTGATTATGAATCAAATTTATCTGTACAACCTAATGTGGTTTCTGCAGATTCATATTTGAAAGTAGACATGACAGGTATAAATACTGAAAAAGTATTGTACGTAGATGCAACATATAACACAAATAATGGTTCTGATTATTCATATATAATTGTATCTGATTCCAGAGAAAAACCAGATACAACTATAGAGAATAATAGATACACTATGACTAGCGGAAGAAGAAATTATGAAGTACATTTAAAACCAAATCAAATTAATTATGTTCATTTTACTCAATATAAAGGTTGGTGGCAAAGTACAATTAATTGCATCGTTCATTCTGTTAGATTGGAAGATGAAATATATAAAGAACATTTAAATAGTGACATCGTTAAATCAGAACCATGGTATTTCTATGAAACAAATATAGAACCTAATGTTTGGAAAGATTTATCTGGTAATGATAAAGATGGAAAAATTTATGGTTTAACTTTATATAATGAAACAACTCAAGGCTTGGAATTTAATGGTACAGGTGGTGTTTTAACATCAGGTTTAACTTCAACACCACTTACAGAAGAGACAGTAGAAGTAGAGTATAGTACTACTAATGGAGCACCTTCAGCGCAAATACTTTATAACGGCTGTGGAAACGAAAAATTAGCTATAGGTTTAATGAGCAATTATATGATGATATCAAATGAAAATAGTGGTGAAACTTATAATATTCCTGAAAATTATGCTGATGGAAATAAACATACTATAACTGTTACATTTGGAACAGATGGTAGATTAGCTTATTTTGACGGTGAGCCTTTGACAAGAAGAGGAGAAAATAATAGCTGGCATTCTAATGGTAATTCTTATATAGGACGAAATAAAGATGGATATAGTTTTAAAGGAACAATCTATTCAGTAAAGGTATTTGATAAAAAATATACTGAGGAAGAAATAAATAATAAAGATTATAATGATGATAATTTGTTATTATATTTAGATTCAACAAATCGATCAAAGACTATGGATACATCCGCATTTATTAATAATAATCAATACCAAGCTAACACTACTGCATATTCATATATGGTGTTTGATTTAAGAAGTTTAACTTCTAATAAAAATATGTATGTTAATGCAGAAATTTCATCAGAATTAAATAGAGATTATGGTTTCATAACTCTTAAATCATATGATGATATCCAAGAAACAATAGTTTATCCAGAATATAATGACTGGGGTGGAAGATATGTTAATATTTCTGGAGAAGTAACAGCTCAAGATTATACTGTTACTTTAACTGCCGGAAAAGTTAACTACCTATTCTTTGGATATAGAAAAGATGGTGGAACAGATTCTGGAAAAGATACATTTAAAATTAATAATGTTAAATACTATGAAGATTCTGAATCTACTATTCCAACATATGTTATTTCAAATGGAACTAGTCAAATGCATTATAATGATGTACCAGTTTTAAATGAAGATGTTGATACAGTACAAATTTTAAGAAATATTACTATGACTAATCCGTTAGAAATAATCGAAACAAGAGATGTAATATTAGATTTGAATGGTTATACATTAACTACAGCCAAAGAAGATTATGTTATAAAGAATAAAGGATCTTTAACTATAATAGATAGTGATTTTGATAATCAATCAACAGCTGCCCAAGAAAAATACAATAGAGAGCTAGCTGAATTTAATCATGAATATGAGACTAAAAATCAAGAAAAAGATGATTATTATGCAGAAAAGCAGGCAGAATATGATCAAGAATATAATGATGAGATTGCTTATTATAATCAAAAGAAAGAAGAGGCAGGAGAAAAGTTCAACGAATTAGCAGAAGAATATTTAGAATATATGAATTCAGATGAGTATATATCAACAGATCATTTTGATTATGATTATACTGGTGAATATGAAGAATTTGTTGCTCCTAAAACTGCAATATATACTATAGAATTATGGGGTGCATCTGGATCAGGAACAGCTTATGGTGGATATACAAAAGGAGAAATTGAACTTACACAGGGAGAAAAATTATATATTTATGTAGGTGATAAATATACTTCAACTCCTGATACTAAAAAATTTAATAGTGGTACTGGATCTTCTGGTGGTTATAATGGAGGAGGATCTACAGATGTAAGATTAGTAGGAGGTTCTTGGGATGACTTTGATTCACTTAAATCTAGAATTATGGTAGCAGGTGCCGGTGGTGCAGGTAACTCTCATGCAGGCGCAGCAGGTGGATTAGAAGGTTACTCTGATAGTACTCCAGGAGGTACTCAAACAACTTATGGTTCTACAGCTTTTTATACAGCTTCAGCATTTGGTATAGCAAATGGAGGTTGTACTGGTGGTAATGGTTATTATCCAGGTGGAGGAGCTTCATGCGCAAATGGTGCCGGTGGCGGTTCTTCATATATTTCAGGACATGAAGGAGTAAATTCAATAGATGAATCATCAGTAGTTAATAATGTTATTCATACAGGAAATAAAAACCATTATAGTGGTAAAGTATTTACAAATACTATAATGGTAGATGGACAAGGGTATAAATGGACAAATGTTAAAACAGATGAAAGAACAGGTATGCCTTCTTATCAAAATGGTTCAACTGAATATGGTAATACAGGAAAAGGTCATGCAAGAATATCATATCAAAATGAATCAAGTTCATATACAATTGAAGATGCAAAAAATGCATTAAAAGTTTATAAGAATAATTTCTCTTACACAGGAAATTATCAGGAATTTGTTGCTCCAGTAACAGCTAATTATACTATTGAAGCATGGGGAGCACAAGGTGGAATTGGATATTTTTCTACTCAACCAACTCCTGGTAAAGGAGCATATACTAAAGGAACAATTTCTTTAAATAAAGGCGAAAAAATATACATCTATGTAGGAGGACAAGGTGGAAATGCAACTTCTGCTTCCTCAGAAGCAAAAGCAGGTTATAATGGTGGTGCCTCTGGAACAAGATCATCAGATGGTGATGACGCGTCAGGTGCCGGAGGTGGAGCAACAGATATAAGATTAGTTGCATCTGATTGGAATGATTCACAATCACTTGCCTCACGTATAATGGTCGCAGGTGGAGGTGGAGGTTCTCACTCTACATCAACAACTAGTTACGTAGGTGGTATGGATGCAGGTGCTTTACAAGTAACAGGTCAATTATCTACTTGGCAAAATACTTGGACACCAATAGTTAATCAAACAGAAGGTGGATCATTTGGTTATGGTATAAACGCTACTGCTAATCATGCAGGTTCCGGCGGAGGCGGTGGTTACTATGGTGGTTATTCTACTATAATTAACGGCTTCTCAGGAAGAGCATCAGGTGGATCATCATATATCTCAGGATATACTGGATCAGTTGCAGTGCAAGCTGAAGATAATACTAATCCAAAATATGGTTGTGATAATGGAACAGATGATATAACTTGTTCATATCACTATTCAGGAAAAATATTTACAGAAACTGTTATGAAATCAGGTAGTGATAGTATGCCAAGCTACAATTCTGATGATTTAATGGTTGGTAACACTGGAAATGGTTTTGCTAGAATATCGTTTGCTGATGCAAATGAAACATATGAAACTCCTAATGAAAAATATGATAGTTTAATAGAGAGCCTTGGTGTTGCAGATTATTTTGATTTTACTTCATATAGTAATAATAAATGGAATAATGTTCTAGATGGTAATAAATCTATAGTTTCAGGTGATGTTAATAAAACTGATGAAGCTGTTAGAGTAAATAATATTGATAGTAGAAGTGTAGTAAAAGTACCAATAGATAATTCTTCAGACACTATTATTTATAGTTTAGTAAAAGTAAATAGAAACTATGATAATAGTAAAGCATCAAGAATATTCGAAGTATATTCTGGTTTGGATTTTTATTACAATACACCTTTAATACACGCTTATAATAACCAATTGTGTGTTGATTCATATAATAGAGGTTCATGTACTTCTAATATAGATTTTAATGGCTATAATTTAATTACAATGACTATAAATAATACTACTAAGATGCTTAGATTATATATAAATGGAACTTATATGACTGAGGTTTCTTATAATAATTACGGAAATATGTTAAACTTATCACACTCAAACAATGGTGATGTTGGAGAATATGGTGATAATAGTTTCAAAATGCTTGCGATAGGTAATACAATACCAACTGATGAAGATATAATGAAAAATTCAAAAGCTATTATAAAACTATATAATGAAAGCATTAATGAAGTTGTTGTAAAAAAAGATGCTACAACTGAACCAAACTATATATACAATATGGAAGATTATATAACTGATGGATTACAATTACATTATGATGGAATTAATAATGGAAATACTGAAAATATATGGGAAGATATATCTGGAAATAATTATAATGGTACATTAACAAATGTTAATTATAATTCTGATAAAAATTGTTATATATTTAAAGGTAATTCAAGTGTTACTTTATCTAGTAGTCCAATAACTATTGATAAGGAAGAAACGGTTGAAGTAATGTTTAGTACATTAACAAGAGGAAATCAAGTAATATATAATGGTGCAAATAATCAAAAAATAGGTATTGGCTTATGGAGTGGATATGTAATTGTTACTAATAAAAATTCTAATGCTTATACATATGAAATACCATCAAATCTAGATGATGGAAATCCTCATACAATGTCAGTTGTTTATAATAATGGTGAATTAACTGCGTATTTTGATTCTATTTCAATGATTAAAAGAACAAATACAAATTATTGGGGAAGTAATGCTGATTTATATTTAGGAAGAAGATCAGATGGTAATTATTTTACTGGAAATATATATAATCTTAAAGTATATGATAGAGCGTTAAGAAATGATGAAATAACAAGAAACTATAATGTTAATATAACAAGATATAATGTAGATGCTGAAATAATAAAAAGAGTTCCTACTATGGACGAATCATATCAAAATGGTAAGGTAACAAGTACTACTTATAATACAATTTGGAACAATGGCCATCTTGATATAAAACAAGCTATAGTTGATATAAATAAAGAAGGTTATTATAATGCAGTAGATAATTTAGGAACATTAACTATGGAAGATGATGGCTATGTAAATGCTTTAAGAAATAATAATAGAGGTATTTATAATTCTTGGTACGGCGATATGTTAGATGGAAATGGTACAATAAGCGCTAATGCATCTAATTCTAATTGTATTCTTAACGAAAGTGGAGTAGATGAAGAATTTGGTGGTTATAAGCTAGTAACAAATAATACTGGTGCCTGGGCTGTTAATAACCAAGCTAAAAATGAAACTACTATGAAAAATCTTGACATAAGTGGTTCAGGAACAGGTATATATCAAGGTGGAAATAAAAAACTAACTGTTAAAGATAGTACTATTAATTCAACAAATCAAAATTCAGTTGTTTCAAATAGTACTTCAATAGAAAGTGAAATAGTACTAGATAATATAGAAGCAAACAGTACTATTCTAAATGATAGTGGATCCAATAGGATAATAACAATTAAAAATAGTAAATTAGAAACAGATCATTCGTTAGATAGACAAGTATATAATGCCTCAGGTAAGATGTATATTAATGATACTGAATTAATATCTTGCGCAAATTATCAAATAGTTCTTAATTATGGAACAGTAGAATTTAATGATACTGTTGTTACCGTTCCATCAACATGTGGCAATGCTCCACATATAGTAAATGGAGAACCAGGCGCAACTATGGTTGTTAATAATATAGAGTTTAATAAACATAATACGGCTTATCCTAATGATACAAATAATGGAGATAGAGGTTTAATAAGAAACCAAGTTCAAGCTACTTTAACTGTTAATGGTGGATCTATTAATACTGATAATTATTATCCTTATGGTATTAGTAATGGTGGTGGAACATTATACGTTAAAGGTGAATTTGAAAATTCAGAAAACTTTGGTAACGGAATATATAATTATTCTAAAGGATATTGGTATCACAACTATAATCCAGTAACTTATATTGGAGAAGATGATGAAAATGTAAGTACTGAATATCCAAAAATAAGAGGTAATGATTCTGGTGTATTTAGTCAAGATAAGAATAAAGATGCATCATATGGTGCATTAGATAACCAAGTTTATTTCTATGATGGTGCTATTATTGGTAAAAAAGATGATGCTCTTCATGCTTCAATATCTGGAAAACCAGAAAATTATGATTTAAATGTTGATGAATTAGAAGAGAAAGAAATAATAACTTTAAAACCAGAAAATAGTACTGTAGAAAAAGACTATGTAGCAAGAATTGGTTCAACTAAGTATTCAACTATACAAGCTGCTGTTGATGCAGTTCCAGATAATACTGAAACTGAAATAGTAATTATTAAGGATATAGAAACAGCTGCAAATGTTAATATAAACGAAAACAAAGATGTAATTATCAACTTGAATAATCACTCTATTAAGTCTCATATTTATGAGGATTATATAATTAACGATGGTAAACTTCAAATGGTTGATAATAGTGGTGAAACTGTAACTAAAACTAATAAACATTACAGTAATAGTTTTGTTACAAATAATGGAACATTTATATATGATGATATAATTTTAGTTCCACAATATACTGATTCATATTTATTAATAAATAATGGTACAGCAACAATTAATGGTGGTACGTTAAAATCTGGTGGTAGAACAATATCAAACAATGGAATTTTAACAATTAATGATGTTTCATTAACTAGAACAAGTGGAAATTATTCACTAGTAGAAGGATTAGAAAATGGCGATGTGATTATTAATGATGGTTATTATCAAAATGCTGGAACTAATTACATGTTTGATATTACTAAAAATATTGATATTCATGGTGGTATATTTATTCCTAATGGAACAACTGTTATAAATAATAAAGCAGGTTCAATTGCAAATATAGATGGTGGAAGTTTTGATGCTACTTTAAATAGATCAGGATCTGTTAATTATAATAATAAGTTAATAAATAATACAGGTATCGCAACAATTGAAAACATAACATCTAATTATTGTTATGTTGCAAGTAATGCTTCTACTGGAACTTTAACTGTTAATAATTTTGAAGATAATAATATTGCCAATGATGCTCTTGGTAGTAGTGGTAATTTATATGTTAATAATTTAAGATCATCTTCAGGTGCAAGCATGTTTAATATATCTAATTCACTTGATAATGAAGTTAGATTAAATAATATAGCTTTAACAAATGCACAAAGAGATTCTGGAACTGTTATAATAAGTGGAACTAATAATGATATTATAATTAATAATTCATTAATACAAGGTTCTTTAAACCGTATATATGGTGGAACTTATGGTCTTATAACTATTACTGAAAATTCATCTAATAATATAGAAATAATTAATTCTGATATTAAAGATTTAAAAACAGATGATTGTAATGGTTCTTGTAAAGAGCATTCAGTTATTTATCTTAATAATGGTTCATCTGGAAGATTAAAAATAACTAGTGGTAATATTCTATCTGTTACATCAGGTACAGGTATATTAAATAAGGGTACATCTAAGATAATTCTTGGTGAAGAAGGTGGAGTTCCATCAAAAACTAATCCAAGAATTGAAGGAAAACTAAATGGTATTATGAGTACTAATGGTAACTCTTCGTTAGATTTCTATGATGGTATTGTTATAGGTGATGAAGCTATATCAAGTAAGATAGAAAACGTTGAAACTGGTTATGAAATTATTACTGGTGAAGAAAACGATAAAGAAGCTAAATATCTAGACAAAGTTTATGTTATTCAAAACAAAACAAAAATAGATGCAATAGTTAATCCAACTGAAGAAGATATTAATCAATATAAATATTATTCTATTCAAGATGGTATAGATGCTGCAGATAATGGAGATGAACTTCAGATACTTAGAAACTTTACATCTACACCAGAAACGCCAACAATAACAAATAATAAAAATATTTCTTTAGATTTAAATAGTTATAAGCTTATTCAGAATAATGAAAAATTCATTATTAATACTGGAGATTTATTAATAACAGATTCTACTGTTGACCATGAAGGTAGTGTTGAAGATAATTCAGGTTTATCAATTGAGAATAGTGGAACATTAACTCTTACAAATATTAAAGTATTCTCAACTTATAGAAGTATAACTAAATTAATTCAGAATAATGAAAATGCTTCTATAACAGTTAATAATAGTGTTATTGAAATTCCATATGGTACATTATTTGATAATTCAGGTTTATTAACTATAAATAGTGGTAGCTTTACATCAACAACAGGAGAGGGGTATGGAAATACACCATATAACCAATTTGAAAATAGATCTACAGGTGAAATAATTGTTAATGATGGAGAATTTAATCATAATGGAACAGCTTCAATGTTCTATAATAGAAATAATTTGACTATAAATGATGGATCATTCTTGCTTTATGGTATATATAGATGGAATAATAATGATTATTCTGCATACACATATGCTACATATACAGAAGCAGGAGCTACAACTAATATACTAGGTGGAACATATGGTGATAAATCTAATAATGCATCTACTTATGGAACATTGTTATATAATTCGGGTACTATTAACGTTAAGAATGTACATAGTGAACTAGGTGGATTAGGATATAATACAGGAACTGTTACTATAGAAGATTCTGATATTGTTAATTTACATATAGGTGCTAATTACACATATGATAGATGGAATACATATATGTATTTATCTAATATTGGTGGTTCTGTTGATATTTCAGGTTCAACATTTGTTTCATATGCAAATTACTATATTTTATATTCAATTGATTCTTCTAGCTATAATGTTGATAATTGCTCATTCTCTGGACCACAATTTATGAATATTTATGATGATGCTAATGGAAGTACAAACGAAAGATTAATAAATGTAAGTAATTCAACTATTAATACATCAGGCACAGGTGTTAATATATCAGGAAATAAAAATACAATTATTAATTTATCTGATAATACTATTACATCAACTGGTGGAACAGCAATAGTTGTTGGAAATAAATACAATGCTGAATCTACTCAGATTGTTAATGTTATTAGTGGTTCAGTTACTTCTAATAATGGAATAGCTCTTAAGAATGAAGGAAATGGTATTATAAATGTTGGTGCCTTAGGTGGTAATGTATCTAAAATTGATCCAGCGTTAACTGGTAAAACATATGGATTCCATTCTAATAATAATACTGGAGAAAATAATTTCTATGATGGTATTATTAGTGGTACAAACGCTATTGAAGGAACAATTGATAATATTGAGCCTAATTATTCAATTATTACAGAAGTAAACGATGGAGTTGAGTCTAAATATTTAGATTTAACATTTGCCTTTGAAAATGTTACTAAGATACATGCTTATGGAGATTCTGATGATTATAGATACTATAATATGCAGTCTGCAATAGATGATGCATCTAACGGAGATGAATTAAGAGTATTAAGAGATATTACTTATTTATCAACAGATTCTGCAGTAACAAATTCTAAAACAGTTACAATTGATTTAAATAACTATAAGATTACATCTAATATAGCTAAATTAATTAATAATACTGGTGATTTAATTATTACTGATAAATCACAAGATAAACGAGGTAATATTCAAACTAATATAGGTGCAATAATAGATAACAATGGAACATTTAATTTATCAGGTGGAGAATTATATACAAATATCGCATCTATTTCAAATATACTTATTAATAATGAAAACTCTACTATGAATATCACTGGAGGAAAGATTCACACTTATACTACTACTCTTATTGATAACTCTGGATTATTAACTATATCAGGTGGAGAATTATATGATACATTTAATTATGATGGTTATAATAATAATCCTAATACATTAATTAAAAATGAAACAACAGGTACTATAAATGTCTCTGGAGGAACAATAACGTATCATGGTGGAAATGGCGCTATAAATAATGACAATATTTGTAATATAACGGGTGGATCATTTGATATTCATAATGGTACTCCTAGGGGTGCAGGACATGTTATATATAATAATCAAACAGGTACAGCTACTGTTACAGGTGGTACATATGATAATTTAGCTAGTGATACAAGATTTATTTATAATGTTGGTACTGCATCTATATCAGGAATAACTAGTACATTTGGCATATTTGCTTATAATAATGGTGATATGACTATATCTTCAGTTATTAGTGAAAACTTACGTTATACAGGTATACATAATGATTTAAGAGGAACTATGTTAATAAATGATTCTAGTTTCAAAGGTGGTCAAGGATCTGCTTTATTAAATTCAGGAACAGTAACGACTACAAATACTAATTATGAATCATCTAATAGAGATCAAGATGGTTATACTATAAGAAATAATAATACAGGATATATTAAGTTTAATTCAGGTAGTATTAGTTCAACTGGAGGCAGTTATGGTGCTCTTCATGCTGGAGATTATTCTACAATAGATATTGAAACAGCAACTATTAATAGTTATAACACTGCTATAGCAGTTGATAAAGGTACTGTTAACTTTAAAGATGGTTCTTTAGTATCTACTAATGGAAATGGTATAGATGTAATAAGAGGAACATTAAACTATGGTGTTAGTGGAGGAGTTCCTAGTATTACAAAACCAAGTATTTACGCTAAAGTTAATGGTATTAACCATCCTAATAATACATCATCATTCTATTTCTATGACGGATCTATCAAAGGTGAAACAGGATCTATATATGGAACAATCACAGATACAGAAGCAGGTTATAAAGAAAAGAGAGATAATGTAACAGATCCAGATACATTAATTAATTCTATTGAATCTACACTTACAGTAATAGGTACATCAGAAAGAGTAGCTATGGTTAATGGTGTAAACTTCTTGAGTCTACAATCTGCGGTTAACTATGCATCTAATAACGGAATAGAAGGAATTCAAATGTTTAAATCTATTACGTTAGAGTCAGACTTAGTTAAACCAGAAGGTGGAAGTAATGTTAAGATTTATTTAGGAAACTTCACTATAACTGAAGGAAGTTATACAATAGGAGAAGGAATAGAATTAGTAGAAGGAATGGATCCAGGAGCGTCTATTTCAAGATTCTTAGCGAATATATCAAGAGAAGAAATAAATCCTAAAAATATAGTAATATATGAAATGGGAGATGGTTCTAGTTTAGAAGCTAACATAACATATAAACTATATAAAGAAATGGATGGAGAGGAAAAGATAGTAAAAGTAAAAGAAAATAAAATAGGAGACTATGATTTAGGAACAGAAGGAGATACTTTAAGAACAGTAAGATCAAGAATATACATAAATAATATAGGAGAAGGAACTTATAAATTAGTAGGATCTGATTCTAAAGAAATAGTATTTACTATAAGTCATGATGGAGTAAGTAATAATATAAGAGAAAACAATAATATTAATGGAAGCAGAGTAAGCAATGCGATCGCAACATTAATACTTACTTTACAAACTGGAATAACTAGACATCCATATATATTAATAATAATGATATTAATGGTAATTAGTTTAGGATTTGTAGCTTATCAAAAATATAAAAAAGAAGAAAATTAATTTTCTTCTTTTTTTTGTCATTATTATTTTTATTTCATATTATATATTAGGTGATAATATGAATATTTATTTAAAAGACTTAAAACCAGAATATAACATTATAGATATAAGAGATAGAGAATCTTATAACGCTAATCATGTATTAAATGCATTAAATATTCCAATGGATTTATTACTCAATAATCCATCTAAATATTTAGATAAAAATAACACCTATTATATATATTGTTATAGTGGCACTAGAAGCAAAAAAACATGTGAATTATTAAGTTTATTGGGTTATAAAGTGATTAATGTGATAGATGGTTTTGGAAAATAAAATAGGTTATTTTAATATAACTTATTTTTATTTTTATAAAAGTTTAGTATAATATAAGAGGAGGATAAAAAGATGGCTGAGATTATTACTAGTATTGTTAATTTTGTATCAACTGTTATTGCAGATTTAGGTCCTTTTTTTGGTTTTTTTATTATATATATTGAATCTATAATACCAGTATTGCCTTTATCTGTATTTGTTGCTTTAAATGTAGTTACATTTGGGTCAACATTAGCATTTTTTATATCTTGGTTAGGAACTATTCTAGGTTGTATAACTTCTTTTTATTTTTCTAGAAAATTTAGTGATTATATAAATAAAAAATTTAAAAACAATGAAAAGGTAAAACAATTTAGAAAGTTTATTAATAAAATATCATTTTCGGATTTAGTAATATTATTTGCAATACCTTTTACACCTGCATTTCCTGTTAATATAGCAGCAGGTTTATCTTCTATGAAACCAAAAAAGTATATAACCGCAGTTATAATAGGAAAATTACCAATGGTTTATTTTTGGGTTTATATAGGAAAGAATTTAAAAGATTGTATAACTGATATATCCGTTTTAGCTAAAATGATATTTATGGTAGTAGCGGCATACTTAGTTGGAAAAGTAGCTAATAAGTTTATAAAGGAGTAGTTTATGGAATATATAATAATAGGAATTTTAATAGTAATATTAATATTAGTAACTATATCATTATTCAAAAATATTAATGAAGGCAGAATTACTGAAAGATTAGGTAATTTAGAAACCAGTGTTACAAAAGAATTAGGAGAATTTAAAACAGATATTAATAGAAATCTAAGTGAAGATTTTAACAAACAAAATGAAAGAATAGATAATAGATTAAATCAAATTAATGATAAAGTTAATGAAAGGTTAGATGAAAACTTTGAAAAAACTAATAAAACTTTTAATAATGTGTTAGAAAAATTAGCTAAAATAGATGAAGCTCAAAAGAAAATCGATAGTTTAAGTTCTGATATAGTATCTCTTCAAGGAATTCTGACAGATAAAAAGAGTAGAGGTATATTTGGTGAAGTTAATCTAACTCATATACTTTCTTCGGTATTTGGAGAAAAAAATGATAGTATATATAGACTACAATATTCGTTTGAAACAGGTGTTATAGCTGATGCGGTACTGTTTGCACCCGAACCACTAGGAGTAGTTGCAATAGATTCTAAGTTTCCACTTGAAAATTACAGAATCATGGTAGATAAAAATAGAAGCAAATTAGACAGGGAAGCGGCCTCAAAACTATTCAAAAGTGATGTAAAAAAGCATATTGATGCTATTTCTAGTAAATATATAATTCCTGGCAAGACTTCTGATCAAGCAATTATGTTTTTACCTGCGGAAGCAATATTTGCAGAAATAAATGCATATCATGAAGATATTATAGAATATGCATATAAGAAAAGAGTATGGATAACTAGTCCAACAACACTAATGAGCACTTTAACAACAATAGAAGTAATTATTAAAAATCAGGAAAGAGATAAATATGCTAAAGTAATACAAGAAGAATTAAGTAAGTTATCTGTTGAATTTGGTAGATATAAAGATAGATGGGATAAATTATCAAGATCTATTGAAAGTGTTAGTAAAGATGTACAAGATATTCATACTACAACTGATAAAATTACTAAGAGATTTGATAGTATTAATCATGTTGAAATAGAAAAGATAGAAAATAAATAATTTTTTCTATCTTTTTTAATACAATATATTAGGTGATATTATGTTTTTTAGATCATTCTTATTTCTTTTTGGATTTGGTCTTATTGTAATTAGTTTAACTTTTATATTTATATATTTAAATCTTTTAACTATTGGATATTCTTTTTATGATTATGTTAAGTTTATTAGTAAAAGGATTGAATGTTTAAATATATTTTTGGGAATAATAATTATTAGATGTGTTTTAAAAGGAGGAAAGAATGAATTATATATATGATGTTACTTTAAATCTTAATAAAGAATTATATAATTTTTATGAGTGGGATGAAAATGATAATATAGAATATTATTTAAAAGTCCCTGTATTTAAAGTTGAAAATAATATATTAAAAGACTTTATTAATAATAAGATAATTATTGATAAGAGTTTTTTAAATAAAATATGTAATAAGTCAGATATATATAGAAAGAGTAATAATAGTAAGTATTTAGCTATTTTTTCTACATTAGATAAGTCTGTTGCTATTTCTTTTGATAATCATGGTAATTCTGTTTTAAAAAGTTATTTATCTTTAGAAGAAGAATCCGATTTATTAGAGTTTTGTAAATTAATTAAATATAGTTTGATTGAGTATAAGATAAAAGAAAAGAGTAAATATAGTACAAAATATCTAACTAGAAAGGAAAAGTTATTAAAGAAAAAATTACTAGAAAGTATAGAAAAAATATATAAAACTAATGATATTTATAAACTAAGATATATATTTTATGAATTATATAATGAAAAGCCTAGTGATGATAAAAAAGTTTATTATAAACTTATAAATCTTGTGGAAAACAATAGCGATAAATTATACAAAATAGATAGTATTTTTCAAAATATAAAAACTAGTATTAAAAGTACCTGAATAAGCAATAAATTATTAATAATTTATTGCTTTTTTGTATAAAAAATGGTTTAATTATATATAGAATAGAATAGTAGGTAATTGGAGGATTTGTTATGAGAAAAAAGATTAGATCAAACAAGTCATTTTTTAATAAATACGGAAAACTATTCTTCTTTAGTTTTCTATTTGTATTAAGTATAGGTGTGTCCCTTTACTTTGTTTTTGCGTCTGATGATTCGGATCAAAACAAATTTACTGTTAGTAATATTAAGATATCTAATTTAGTAGATGGTTCAGAACCATGGGATTCTGATAATTCGGCAGGAAATGATAGTAATGGAAATAATGGAATAGTAAGAAACTTTGATTCAATTAATTATGAAGTATCATTTGATTTAGGTCCTAAACCAGGTCAATCAGTTAATATGTCTGTAAATAGAACTGTTATAGTAGATTTTATTTTACCTACTGCTATAGATGGAAATGTAATCGCAGGAACTTCTAATTCAAATAGTTCTTTAACCAAAGTATTTGGAAATTATAGTTATGCTGAATTTACTTTATCCTTAACACCTGGAACTAATAGAATTAATTTTAGTTTATCAGATATAAATGCCACAAATGGAACAGTATTAAGTCCTATAATAGCAATAAAAGAATCTACAGATAATGATAAATTCGCTATTGAACAATTATCATATGCTCAAAGAGATGGTAGTTATAATGCAGTAGAATCTTTATTAAATAAAAGTACAACTTGTACTAATACAATTGATGGTTCTAATTCATGTTCAGTTAGTGTAACAGGAGTTACAGATTACTTTATTAATCTATATCAAGGTTCTACTATTAAAGATGATATGGTTACAAATTTTCCTATAGGCATAATGGTAGGATTAAATGGTAGAAAAATAGGAACAGAAGATAAAGGTAAAAAAGGTTTATTAGTGCCAACTCAAATAGATTTTGATATAAAAACTACAACAACTACAGATAATGCTGGAAATTTAGTGAATTTTATAGAAAATTCAGCAAGAAGTTATAAACAAAATGGTTTAAATTATAAAGTATATATTGATTCAAATAATTCTATAGAAATGCCTGAAGTTTATAATGGTGATGAAGTTGGAAATGGTGATATTGAAGTAATCAACAGTGAAAATGGAATTATTAAACTTAGATTATCTAATATAAAAAACAATTTAAAATTATTAGATGGAACAAATATGTATTATTTATCTACAAATGCTTTTGAATTTAGTTCTGAAAGAACATCAGATACTATTGATAGAAATATTGGAAATATAAATATAAATGTTAATGCATATGATTCAAACAAGTCATATAGCTCAATAGATGTTGTTGATTATTATAGTAGATTTGTTGGAACATATGAATCAAAGATAGATTTATTTGATTCTAAAGATGATACAATGGATTCTAAAAATCAAAAACCTGATGGAAAAGCTATTTTAAACTATAATGAAGAATTCTATATTAAAAATTCATTCCAATATGCTACTCAATCGGGTGATGGATTAGATGATTTAACAAATTATATTAAGTTAGATAATGAAGCTATTGATATTATTCTTAATAACGATGGTATGGAATATGATATAACTACTGGAATAATAGATGTTAGTAAAAATGCTCCATATATTGATAAAGAAACAGGAGAAGGTATTACTTTCTATTATGGTGAGTGGAATACTAATTATTTTGAAAGAACAGTTGATGCAGATAATTATGGTTGCCCTAGTGATATTTCATCTAAGGAAACACTAATGAATTTATACGGTGGACCTTGTATTAAAGAAACTAATTTAGTTAAGAAAACTCATTATTTAAATGGAGAAGTAATTGATGGAGATCCTTTAACAGAAGAAGAAATAACAAGAGGACCATTAATTGTACAATCTAAATTTGTACCTGCTGAAAGTGATGAATATGTTAATCCTACATCAACAGGAACTATATATTTAAAAGCTCAAATAAAAAATAATTCAAAATTAGTAAATAGTGCACATCAAATTGTTACTAGTGCGACAGGTATGTTTACTGATACAAATGGTAATACTAGTTTATATTATCTATCAAATCAAGTAGATCATTCTGGAACAGATATAATGAGTAATCCAAGTAATTATTCAATGACTAATTATGATTTTAATCAAAGACAAATAGTAACTAATAATTCAACAGTATGTGAAAATTTAACATGTGCAGTTACAGGAAATACTATATTAGTTTCAGCAGTAAGAGTATCAAAACCATCTGTAGAAACGTTCTATAACGATGTTGAAACAACAGACTTTTACTATTATCCAATAGAATTTAGAATAGATGCTAATGCATATAGAAATGATATAGCTGGTCAAAGTTTTGATAGTGCTACTATAGATGTATTAATTCCTAATTATTTAAGATATTCTAATGCAGAAGTAATAAAAGATAGTACAGGTGATTATGAAAGTAATGAGATTGTATCTATTGATCCAATTAGTATAACACCAGTAGAAATTGGTGGTATCCAATATAATAAACTATCATTTAAATTTGAATCAGAAGATATTGTTATGGGATCTATTCCTAAATTAAAAGTATTTACTAATATTTATTTAAATACTCCAAACAATTCTGAACCAACAGTATTTGTAAGAGCAGATTATGTTGTTAATACTAATGTAGTAAATCCAGATAGTACAATAACAACTGTTAAATATTCTTCAGTAGATTCAGATGTAGATAGAACTACAAATGTAGATAATTTAATAATTCATAATAACGCAGATGTAACAACTCAAGGCACTGTATCACCTAGATATATAGAAAGAAATAAATCTTATGAATATACTATGCAAGCATATAATAATTCAAGTTATACATATAATAATGCAGGATTGTTCTATGTATTACCATATAAAGGAGATTCATCATATAGTGATTTAGAATCAAACTTTGAAGCAACAGATTTAAAAGTTGCTCTAGTAAATGCCTTGCCAAGTGGATATAAAGCTTACTATACTACAGGATCAAGTGCTAATATAATAAATTATGAAATAAATGATAATCAAAATAAAGGATATTCATGGGTAGAATGGAATAATCCTACTACTGAAATAAATAATATAACGGCTATTAAAATAGTTAAACAATCTAGCTTAACATCAAATGAATTCTTTGGAGGAGAAGATGGAATTAAAGTTAGAATAACACCAGTTAATTCATCTGTTGGTGATACATTCTACAATAATTTCTATATTATATCAGATAGACCAAGTGGACTATCTTGTTCAAATGGTGATGTATACTGTAATGATTCATTAACAACATCTAAAGTTTATTATTCTTCATCAAGAGAATTAGTATCAGTTTATAATAGAATAATATCTGGATTTGTATGGGAAGATTATGATTATAGCGGTTTATATGATAATGAAGAATCTAGATTAGAAAATATACCAGTTTCACTTTATAAAATAAGTGATCAAATAGAAAATCCAGATAGTAATGATCCTACTTCATATGTAGATAAAGAAGGAGAAGAATGGATAGCGGATACTTTAACTGACTCTAATGGTAGATATACATTTAGAGGTTTAGATGAAGGTATGTATTACGTTAAATATACGTATGATGATAAGAAATATACTATAACTAAAAAAGGCGCTGGAATTGTTGATAATGTACCAGGCGCTAACTCAATAAACTCTAAAGCCTTATCTTATCCAGATAAAAACTTTGCAGTTTCTAGTATAGTTAAATTTGAAGGCAATAATAATTCTTCAGTTCAAAACTTAAACTTAGGATTAACTATTAGAAAACAATTTTCAATTGATATTAAGAAATTTATTACTAATGTTACATTAACAAGTGATAATGGTACAGAATCACATGATTATGATAATGCGACTACAGTTACTCTAAATGTAAGGAATCCTAGAAATATGACTGCTAGAGTTACATATAACTTTGTAGTAGAAAATACTAAATATTTTCCTGGATATATAGGAATAATTGCAGATATGATGCCATATGGTATGAGGTTTAATCCAAGTATTAAAGAAAATCAAGATTGGGCATTATATGGAAATACAATTTATTATACAGGCTTATCTGGAAGATTATTAATACCAAATGAAAAATATTATTTCTCTTTAGTACTTGATATGGATGTAACAGAAGGTGGAGATTTTGTTAATACAGTTGCTGTTAAAGATTTAACTTTAATGGGTGATGAGTTACCATCTTATGATTTTAATTCATTAGATATATTTGGTACTAATCAGATAGATGATGGATATGATGATTATGATGAGGGGGGAGAATAATATGAAAAAGAAAATATTGATATTTAGTATATTTATATTATTACTTATCCCTTTTAATACTAAGGCATATACATATAGTGGAAGTTCTATAAAAATAGATACTTTAAAAAAGAATGGTTGGATTAATATATGGCCATCAAATTCACAAGCAGCAAACATATATGTAAGTAGTGAAGCGAGTATTCAAAATTCTGATTATTTTTTCTATCATTCTGCGAATAATAATAGTAATTCATATATTGGTTTAAGTGCTAATATAGGTAAAACAGCATCAGATACTGCAACATCTAATTATGATATGGATTTAGTAGAAACATTTAATACATTAGAAGATAATATTAGCGATGATAAAAAAGAATTAATAGAAGACTTATTAACAAATGGTTATCATTTTGATACAACAAATACTCAACCAGTTAATAATATTTTATCTAAAAAAGAGTCTACTTTATCAATGATGGCTATGCAAATATTATTATGGGAAGTAATGGAAGGAGCTAGAACTAATTTTGATACATATGCTCCTAATGTATATAATGGAAGTAATAATTTCTATAATTTAGTAGTTTATCCAAATGGTGGTTCAGGAAGAACTTCTGGTACATTATTCTATTATTATACAAAGATAATTGATGATGTATTTCAAGCTACTAATCCTGAAAGTGCCAGCGCATTTAATACAGAATTATATGTATTATCATGGGATGGTACTAATAAAAAGTATAATGCAACAGTTTCAGGTATTGGTAAATACACTACATGTACTTCAAACAATGAAAAAGTAAATGTTAATGTGTCTGGTAAAAACGTTACTATATCTTCAAATAGTAATGTTTCTATCGCAACAATAACATGTTCTTATAGAGTTGGAAGTGGTACTAATGATAATTTTTATTATTTCAAGTTTAAAAAACAAAATGCTTGTAGTGTAGATGGAAATTGTTCAAAAATTGTATATGGATCAGGAAAGAAAACTTATACAAGATCATTTGACGTTTCAACAGAAAGTACTAATATCGGAATAAAGAAAATAAGTACAGATAAAAAAGAATTGGATGGTTCTAAATTTAGTTTAACTCATAGAAGTACAACTAATTATTCATTATCTATTAAAGGTAATGATAAAGAAAGTACTGCTATTAATAAATCTGGAGAATATATTGTTTCTGAAACAGTTGTACCTTCAGGATATGAAAAAGTATCAGATTTTAATATTAAGATTGATGTTAAATCTGGTAGGATACTAGATTGTACTAATAAAGGTCAAGATACAAATGGAAATCTAACTTGTATGAATGGACAAGTAGGAGTTACATATAGTGGTAAAAATATATTATTAACTATAGTAGATCCAGCAAAGAACTTTAAGATACAAAAAATTGATGAAAATAATAGAGGCCTTAATGGAACTACATTCCAAATAAAGAATTCTAAAAATGAATTAATGAAGTTTAATTATGATGGAAATATGTTTGTATATAATCCTAATGGATTGGTAACAGATTTAAATATATCAAATAATTCATCTTATCCAATTGCTTTATTACCAAAAGGAGACTATACAATAGTAGAAACAGTTCCTCCGACTCCATATAGATTATCATCAAAAGAGAGCGAAAGAATTACTAAGATTCAAGTAAATGCAAGTGGAGAAATGTTTGTATATGATAATGGCCAAAAGAACTATATTTCATCAATAAATTCTACAGTTTATATAAAAAATTATAGAACATTATTTAGAATATCTAGTTCTAGTAAAGGTACATCATTAGGTAACGTTAAATACTATTTATATAAGGAAGATAAAACTACACAAATTAATTCAGTAAATAACTTTCCTGGAGTATATAGTTACTCTGAAAATCAAGAACTTGGTTCTAATGAATATGTATCTAATTCAGACGGTTTAATTACTGTTTATGATTTGCCAGTAGGAACATATTATTTAAAACAAGATGATCCTAATTCTTCATATATAAAAATAGTTATAGATGTTACTAAAGATGGCGCAACAGTGAATGGTAGTAAAGTTGTTAATACTATGAATATATCTGCTGTAAAGAATTCATTTAGTTTCTATAAGACAGATGAAGAAGGTAATTATTTAACATCTGGAAGATTTAAATTACAAAAATATGATGAAACTAAGAAAAGATATGTGGATCTAAGATTAGAAAAAGTAGAAAATGATGGAACATATAATGAAAAATCTAATATATTTAGAGAAAACAAAGATGGAAAAATACAATTTACTTTAACAAATGGTATTGGTACATTTATAGATATGAGTTCATCAGCAAGATATAGAGTAGTAGAAACAGATGCTCCAGCAGGTTATATAATGGGTTCTACCAGCGATACTGCGAATGTAACACTAGACGAAAATGGTAATGCATATGGTTTATTAGTTTTAACTAATAAGAAAATTCTTAGTGAAGAAGGTGCAGCAGAAGCAGAACTAATCATAAATATTCAAACAGGTCAAAACAGAATTAAATATGCTGTTATAATAAGTTCTATTATTGTATTTATAATAGCGTTATTAATTATACAAAGAAGAAAGAAATAATTCTTTCTTTTTTTTGTATATTTTTTTCTTTTTATTACAAATTAATAATAAGGAGGAAATATGAAGAAAATAATTGTAGGTATATTATTATTAATATCATTAATAGTTATGAGTGGTTGTTCTTTAAAATCAGGTATGACACCTAAGGATAAAGTAAAAGAGTTTTTAGATAGTTATAAAAATCAAGATTCTGATGTTATAGATAATCTAGATGAAATTATATCTAATGAATATAGTGATGAATATAAAGAAAGATATAGAACTTTAATGATTAATCAATATAAGAATTTAGATTATAAGATAACAGATGAAATAATTGATGGAAATAATGCCTTAGTAACAGCGGAAATAACTGTATTTGATTATGGAACAACAATAACAGAAGCTGATAATTATTTAACAGAACATGAAAAAGAATTCTATAAAGAAGATAGTAATGAATTAGACAATGATAAGTTTTTAGATTATAAATTAGATCAATTAGAAAAAGTATCAGATAAAAAATCATATACTATAGAGTTTTCTTTAAATTATGAAGATAAAGAATGGAAACTAGAATCATTATCTGATTCAGATATAGAAAAAATTCATGGTATATATATAGAATAGGACTAATTAGTCCTATTTTTATTTTTATTTAATATATTTAAATAGAGGTGCATATGAAAAAGATTATTATATTATTTTTATTAATTATTCCAATTAATGTATTAAGTTTATCAGTACCAAGCAATAATGCAATATTAATTGATCAAGATACTGGTAGAATATTATATTCTAAAAAAATAAATGAAAAAAAATTAATCGCAAGTACTACAAAAGTAATGACTGCTATATTAGCTATTGAATCTGGAAAATTAGATGATTTAGTGACAATAAATGATTATGTTTTAAAATCATATGGTTCAGGCATATATATTAAACCAGAAGAAATAATTACATTAAGAGAATTAGTATATGGATTGTTATTAAGAAGTGGAAATGATGCAGCCTTAGCGATAGAAGATTATTTAGGTGGTCATGATAAATTTGTTACGAAGATGAATATTAAAGCAAAAGAAATTGGAATGAAGAATACTCATTTTGAAAATAGTAGTGGATTAGATGAAGAAACAGAAAATACTTCAACTGTTTATGATATGGCACTGCTTATGAAATACGCAAATAATAATTATGATTTTAGAGATATAGATGGTACTAAAAAGATAACTGTTAAAACTAATAAGAATACTTATGTATGGCATAATAAGAATAAACTGTTATATTCTTATAAATACGCTACAGGAGGGAAAACTGGTTATACTAAAAAAGCAAAAAGAATTCTTGTGACATCTGCTTCTAAAGATGAGGTTAATCTTATTTGTGTTACATTTATTGATAAAGATGATTTTAATACACATAAAAAACTATATGAATATGGTTTTAATAATTATAAAAGGTATTTAGTTATTAATAAGAATAAGATTAAAATTAAGGGATATAAAAATATATATATTAAAAACAACTATTATTACCTATTAAAACAAGGTGAAAATAAAAAGATAAATACTAAGTTTGTAAAAGATAGAAAACAAGATAAAATAGGTTATATTAGTGTTAGAATGGATAATAAAGAAGTACATAGAGAACCTGTTTACATAAATATGAATTATAAGAGAAAAAAACTATTTGGTTTCTAGTTTGATTTAATTTTAGTTTTATGATATACTTTTTGAAGATTTTGAGGTGGTTATTGTGATAAGATTACAAAAGGCAATCGCTGATTTAGGTTATTGCTCTAGAAGAAAAGCTGAAGAATTAATTACAAGTGGAAAAGTATATGTTAATGGTAAAAAAATAACAGAGTTAGGAACAAAAGTAGATATAAATGATACCATTAGAGTAAATGATGAAATATTAGTAAAACAAGAAAAAGAATATTATATGTTTAATAAACCTAGGGAAGTAGTTTCAACAACAAAAGATGATAAAGGAAGAAAGACAGTACTAGATTATATAGATACAGATAAAAGAATATATCCTATAGGTAGATTAGATTATGATACAACTGGACTTATTCTATTGACTAATGATGGAGAGTTTTCTAACGCTATGATGAAACCAAGTAATGAGATAGAAAAGACTTATATAGCTAAAATAAATGGTATTATGCCAAAAGAAGAATTAATTGAATTAAAAAAAGGTGTTATAATTGATAAATCAAAATGTGTACCAAATAAAGTAAAAATAAGAAGTATAGATAAAAAGACTAATACAAGTATTATTGAAATTACTATTCATGAAGGTAAAAATCATGAGATTAAAAAGATATTCATGCATTTTGGTTTAGATGTTTTAAAATTAAAAAGAATAAGATATGGTTCTTTAAATTTAGGAAATCTTCAATCAGGAGAATATAAAAAACTATCAAATAAAGAAATTAAAACTTTATATTCATTAATAAAAAAATAAGTATCAAATGATACTTATTTTTATTCTTCTTCCTCTTTTGAAATAGCTCCAACTGGACAAGAATTCATTGCATCTTCAATAGAATCCTTATTTTCATCAGTAATATTATCTTCATTAACCTCAATATTACCTTCATCATCAAAATTAAAAATATCCATTGCGATACCAGTACACATACCGCATCTTAAACATTTGTCTTGGTCAATTTTTATACTCATAAGTCCTCCTTAAACTAATTATACTACAAAATTATCTAAAATTATTTAAAAAAAATAAAAAATATGTTATTATTTTACTATATAGTAAAGTAGGTGATATACGTGAATTCTAGAATGGATAAGTATTCTACTGATGTAACATCTAGTAGATCAAATAGAAATAAGCAATTATACGAAGACTTATATAATGATACTAGTTATCATAATTCTGTAGTTTTAGATGATTCAAAAGAAATAGATATTGCCAAAATAAAAGAAATAATAGATAAACAAAATAGCCATGAAAGAAGAAAAGCTGTAAGACCTACTACTAACATATATGAAGATTTAGATGTTATAAAAGAAGAAGTAAATGAAAAAGTTTATGATATAAATGAAATATTAAAAGAAGCAAAGAGTAAAAGAGATATATTAGAAGAAGCTAATGAAAAAAGAAAAATAAATTATAAGTATAAAAGCCATCTAGATATAGAAAGAGAACTAGAAAAAACTAGAAAAGTGTATGATAAATTACTACAAGAAGAAACTGAATTATTAGATATAATGAATACACTAACAAACGTACCAAAGCCAGATAATACAGATTCATATAAAGATTTAACAAGTGAAGCTAACAAATATAAAACGGGCACAGTAGAAGTTAAAGAAATAACAAGAGAATTAGATAAAGAAGATAAAATTGATAATGACACAACTGAATATAGTACTAATACATTTATGTTCGACAAAAGAGATTTTATTTCAGGAGATTCATTAGAAGAACACTTAAAAGGTACAAACAAGTTTATTAAATTTTTAATATTCTTATTAACAGTAGCAATACTTTTAGGTGCGTATTATGTTATAAAGACATATATTTTAAAATAGGTTTAAAAACCTATTTTTTTCATATTATATATTATGAAAAAGAAATTGTTATTATTGTTTATTATAATTATTATTATATCTTTTTTATTAATGTATTTTTATAGTAGTAAACTTAGCCCTATTTTAATTAGATATTCAAAAATAAAGAGTAAAAAAATCGCTGTGGATATAATTAGTAAAAATGTATCTAGTGATGTAGTTAAAATATTAGAAAAAGAAGAACTATTTATTATTGAAAGGGATAATCAGGGTAATATTGAGACTATAGATTATAATTCTAAGGTTGTTAATATAATATTGTCCGAAACGTCGGACAGAGTTGTAAGAAACTTTAATAATTTAAAAGAAATAAATAATGGTGTAATAGCTAGAATTCCAATTGGAATCATATCAAATAATATATTTATAGAAAATTTAGGCCCTAAAATCCCTGTTAAAATAGTTTTAGATGGAAATGTTTTAACAAGTTTGGATACAAAAGTTAAAGAATATGGAATTAATAGCGCTCTTATAGAAGTATCAGTTAAAATAGAAGCTAATATTGATGTTATTATTCCTTTTAAGACTACTGAGATTAAAGTTATAAACAAAGTTCCTATATCATTAAAAATAGCTAAAGGTAACGTATCTAGTATTTTAAATAGTAAATAAAAGTGTTATAATGAAATTGGTGATAATATGAAGAAAGTAACAATCGAAGAAAATACATATGAAATAATTAAAGATTATAGAGATGGTTTTGATAATGATGAATTTGTTAATAGATATACAGATTATTTTAAAGAATATGACTATATAGTTGGTGATTGGGCATATGGAAAACTAAGATTAAAAGGTTTTTATGAAGATAATAACAAAAAATCTACTAAAATTAATAAAATAGGCAATTTAGATAAGTATTTAGAAGAAAATTGTGCTTATGGATGCAAATATTTTGTTGCTAAAAAGGTAAATGTATGATATAATTTTCATATAGTAGATGAGGTGTAAATATATGATGGATAAAACTTTTTATGTAATAAATGAAGATGGCATAAGAGTAGATGCAAAAATACTATCAAAATTTAAATTATCAAATAATAAAGAATACATTACTTATACATATAATGAAACTAATCCAGATGGAATGGTTAAGATTTATGTTACAGGTATGAGTTTAGATAATGGAGTATATATATATAATGAAATATTAACTGATGAAGAATGGACTGATATTAAAACAGTTTTGAAAACATTAGCTAGATCTAGTGAAGAACCATTCCCAGAATCAATAAAATCTGATTTAAAGATTGTGGGTGAGGAACTATCTATTAGAAAACCTAAAAAATTATTAGTTTCTAAGAAGTTTGCTGATGTATTAGAAGGAAAATATACTGAAACAAGTAATATTGAAGTTCCAGAAGTTGCTAAAGTTGAACCAGCAACTCCAGTAACTCCTATTCAACCAGCTCCAAAAGTTGAACCAGAAGTAGAATTAGAAAAAACAATAAAAATACCTACTTTTGAAGAATTACAAGCAAGAAATAAAACTATTCAAGCAGCTATGGAAACAGTTGTAACTCCTGATATTTCAATAGAATCAAGAGAACAAAAAGCTCCAGTTTATGAATCAAGAGTAAAAAAAGTAGATTATGAAGAACAATTTAAAAAGGATGTTGAACCAGTTCTATTAGATGTTTATGCAAAACAACAAAAGCATATAGAAGAGTTAGAGGAAGAATTATCTAAAACAAAATTTGACTTATTTGAAAAACAAAAAGAAGCACTTTCTTTAAGTAATGAAAAGGAAGAAATGGAAAGAAGAACAGAAGTTCTTGAACAAGAATTAGATGGTGTTCAAAGAAAAATGAACGGAATCCTTGATGTTTTAAAAGAAAAGAATTAAGAAGCATAGCTTCTTTTTTTTTACAATAATTTCCAACAATTAAATAGTATTTATTTGTTAAATATGAGAATGCTATTATTAGTAGGAGGTGAAATACATGGAAACTAAAAGAAATTCAAACTCTAAAAGATCTACTTCACAAACTAAGAGAACAAGAAGTTGTAATTCTTCAACTAACAAAAGAACAAGAAGTACAAAGTCTTCTTCAAAAAGCAATAATAGTAGAAAAAATAAATAATAAATAAAAGTGAACGGTTTTATGTTCACTTTTTTTAAATTTTATGTATCTTTTTGTCGTTTTATATGATATAATTATATATAATAAGGTGGTATGTTTTATGGATATTCAAAATAGAGTAGTAAATTATTATAAAAGTAATCCTTTTATCCAAAAATATTTAAAGGGAATTAATGCTAAGACTAATGAAATACTATTAAATATAAATGGAAAAGAAAAAAATGTTACTATTGAAGAATTAGAAGCAATGAAAAGTGAAGCTGATTTAATTACAGAAGCACCAGTAGTTCCTGATGTGCCAGTTATGCCAGAAGCATCAGTAGTTCCAGTAGATACTCCAATTGTAGCATCAGAACCAGTAGTACCAGAGGCTCCTTCTATGTCAATAGAAACACCAATTGAAGAAGAAATTCCTGCTGCTGTTGAAACTCCAGTAGAACCAATTGAAACTAATCAAAATGTTTCAGTAACACCACAAGAATATGATATTTCTAAAGAAACGTTGAATGATATAAAGATACTTTCTGAATTAAAAAATAAAGATGGTTTAGATAATTTACTTAAGAAATTTGCAGTTAATCCAAGCACTGGATTAATAGATATAAATACTGCTATTAGTGTAGTAACAAGAAATACTATGGATGAAGTTGAAAAAGCAATTAAAAATAATTATGTATTTAATTCTGATAGTACCCTTTATGATATTGAAGGTCATTTTGAAGGACAAAATGAACCAGGATATTTATCAGAAGATGAACAAATTGCAAATAGTTTTAATAATATTAAAATATATATAGATGCTTCTAAAATGTATCCAGATCAAGTTAATTATAATGAAGCTCAAATTGCTACATTTATGCAAACATATATTAAAAAAGTAAAAGAAGAATTACATGGAAGTCAAGGTGCAGTTCCTGCAACAGCTCCAAAAGATGGTTCTGAATCAGTAACAAATACACCAGTTACTCCAGCAATTCAAGAAAATGCAGGTACTGCAAATGCAAGTGCTGGTTTTGCAGATATATTTGTATTAACTGTAATTGTATTAGTATATGCAGTTATAATAATAAACTTAATATTAAAAATAAAATAGTTATAGATTTTCTATAACTTTTTTTATTTAAAATAATATAAAAATATTGTATAATAATAATTGAGGTGAAAAAATGAAAGTATTATCTGTTAATGCTGGTAGTTCTTCTTTAAAATTTAAGATGTTTGAAATGCCAGAAGAAAAAGTTTTAATTGCAGGAACTGTTGAAAGAATAGGAGATCCTGATAGTTTTTATAGAATAAAAATAAATGGGGAAGAAACAAAAAAGCAAGTAAGAATTGATACTCATGCAGATGCAGTAGAAATATGTATTCAAGAATTATTTGATAACAAAGTAATTAGCTCATTAGATGAATTAAATGCTGTTTCTCATAGATTAGTTCATGGAGGAGATAAATATCCAAATTCTATAGTTATAGATGAAGAAGCTTTAAAAGTAATCGAAAGTTTTAAAGACTTAGCGCCACTACATGTTCCAGCTAACGTTATGTGTGTTAAGGCTTTTACTGAAAAAGCTCCAAATGCTGTACAAGTTGGTTGCTTTGATACTGCGTTCCATCAAACTATTGATCAAGAAAGATATATTTATCCAGTACCATATGAATGGTATGAAAAATATAAAATTCGTAAATATGGTTTTCATGGACAAAGTCATAAATTTATAACAGAAACAATTGGTGATATGTTAAATAAAAAAGACGTAAATGCTATTGTTTGTCATATAGGTCAAGGTGCTTCTATTAGTGCTATTGAAAATGGTAAGTGTATTGATACATCAATGGGATTTACTCCAAATTCTGGTGTTGTTATGGGTACTAGAAGTGGTGATATTGATTATGGAATTATTAAATATATGATGCAAGAAGCAAATATGACTTTCCAAGATGTAGATAGAGCTTTAAATAAAGAAAGTGGTTTACTTGGATTAAGTAAAGTTTCTAATGACTGGAGAGATGTTGATGCTGCTATTACTGAAGGTAATAAACAAGCATATTTAGCTCATAAAATATTAGTTAATTCTATAGTAGATTATATTGCTAGATATTATGTAGAATTAAAAGGACAAGTAGATGCATTAGTATTTACTGCAGGATTGGGAGAAAATGCTTCTCATATAAGAAGAATGGTAGTTGATAGATTAGCGTGTTTAGGGTTTGAATGTGATAGAGAAAAGAATGATGAAACTAGATTAGGAAAAGAAGGAATAATTAGTACTCCTAATTCAAAAATACCAGTTTATGTAATTGGTACAAACGAAGAATTAATGATGGCAAGAGATGCATACGATTTATCAAAATAGAAAAGATGTGATTAGATGAAAGAAATATATAAAGAAATATATAAGAAAGTAAAAGAGTATAAGAGAATAGTAATCGCAAGACATATAGGTGCTGATCCAGATGCTTTAGGAAGCAGTTTGGGTCTAAAAGAAATGATTTTAAATACATTTCCTGAAAAGAAAGTTTCTTGCGTAGGTGTTTATTCATCAGTATTTAAATATATGGGTAAAATGGACAAACTAAATGAAGATGAAGTTAAAGATTCTTTATTAATAGTTTGTGATACTCCAAACACTTCAAGAATAGATGGAATACCAGATATTACTAAGTTTCCTTATGTCATTAAAATAGATCATCATCCTGAAGTAGAACATTTTGAAAATCTAAAATTAGTAGATCCATCTGCATCTTCTGTCTGCCAAATGCTTATTGAAATGTCTTATGAAACAAGATTTAAAATGAATAAAGCGGCAGCTGAAAAATTCTTTATGGGTTTAGTATCTGATACAAATAGATTTTTATATGATTATACTTCTCCAAAAACATTTGAATTAGTATCAAAACTTATAAAAGATACAAAAATAGAAATAGTACCTTTATATAATAATTTATATGCAAGACCACTAATAGATGTTAGATTTTTAGGATATGTTGCTCAAAATATAAAAGTATCAGAAAGTGGATTGGCATATTTAGAAATAGATGATAAGACAATACAAAAATACGGTGGAGATACTGGTTTACCAGGAAATGTAATAGGAAGCTTTAATAATATTAATGAAATATTAGTGTGGGTAATATTTACAGAAGATAAAAAACAAGGAATTATTAAAGTAAATGCTAGAAGTAGAGGACCAGTTATCAATGAAGTTCTTGAAAACTACGGAGGCGGAGGACATCCGTTTGCATCAGGTGCTAGATTAAATAATAAAGATGATGTTGAAAAAATAATAAAAGACTTAGATAAAATATGTAAAGAATACAAATAATTGTATTCTTTTTTTTCCTTGTTTTTGTTATAATTAATATGGTGATTGAATGAAAAAGACTAAAATAGTATGTAGTATTGGTCCTTCAAGTATAAATCCAGATGTTATGGAAAAAATGGTTAACGAAGGAATGAATGTAGCTAGAATAAATTTTTCACATGCTAGTTTTGAAAATAGTTTAGAAATTATTAATTCTGTTAAAGAAGTTAGAAAACGAACAGGAAAAAATATAGGATTATTATTTGATACAAAAGGACCAGAATTTAGAAATGATGAAGTAGTTGATGGAGGAATAGAATTAAAAGAGGGAAATACTATAAGAGTAGTAAAAAAACATGTTATTGGTAACAACGAAAGATTCTCTGTAAATCATCCTGAAGCTATAGAATCATTAGTTATTGGAAGTAATATATTATTAGAAAATGGTTTAATGAATATAGAAGTAATATCAGTTGAAGACGATGGAGTCACTTGTAAAGTAATAAGTGGTGGGCACTTAGGAAGTAAAAAAAGTTTAAATGTTCCTGGAGTACATTTAAAAGTACCATTTATGAGTGAAAAAGACAAAAAAGATATTGAATTTGCATGTCAAAATGATGGTGATTTTTTAGCGGCGTCGTTTGTTTCTTGTAAAGAAGATGTATTAGAAATAAAGAAATTATTAGATGAACAAAACTCCGAAATGAAAATAATATCAAAGATTGAAAATACTACTGCAATTAAAAATATTGAAGAAATAATTGAAGTATCGGATGGTATTATGGTAGCAAGAGGTGATTTAGGTGTAGAAGCATCTATGGAAGATTTACCACATTACCAAAAAGATATTATTAAGAGATGTAGAGCTCATTCTAAATTTGTTATTGTAGCAACTGAAATGCTTGAATCAATGAAAGAAAATTTAAGACCAACAAGAGCAGAAGTATCTGATGTAGCTAATGCAGTATTAGACGGAACAGATGCAGTAATGCTTTCTGGAGAAACTACTGTTGGTAAATATCCTGTTGAAGTAGTTAAAACTATGGCTGGAATATGTGAAAAACAAGAAGCATTTGTTAATTTTGATAGAAATTATGAATTTTCTAGAAAGAATAATATAGTAGAAACTGTTGCTACTTCTGCAGTAGCGTCTGCTAATGAATTAGAAGCCAAATTAATTGTTACTGGAACATTATCTGGTTATACTGCAAGAAAACTTAGTAATATGAAACCAGATTGTATTATTTTCTCAACATGTCATGAAGAAAAGGTAGCTAGATCTTTAAGCTTATTATATGGGGTAGAAACAGAAGTTATAGAATTCTTTAAATCTACAGATGATATGATTGATAATTCTATTAAACACGCTAAAGATAAATTTAATTTAAAACAAGGAGACTTAGTTGTAGTAACAGGTGGATTTACGGAAAACATGTATCAAAAACATACTACAAATTTAATGAAAATAGTAGAAATAAAGTAGTTATTGCTTTATTTCTTTTATTTTGTTATAATGAAGCCAGGTGAAATATTATGAAAATTAATAGTGTAGAGCTAACAATTAGTGCAGTTAGACAAAGCCAATATCCAGCTGATAAGAAACCAGAATTCTTACTTGTTGGAAGAAGTAATGTAGGAAAAAGTAGTTTTATTAATTCAATTATTGAAAGAAGAAATTTAGCAAGAGTATCTTCTAAACCAGGAAAAACTCAAACATTAAATTTTTATTATATTAATGAAGAATTTTATTTTGTAGATGTTCCTGGATATGGATATGCATCTGTAAGTAAAGAAATGCAGGCAAAATTTGGTAAAATGATAGAAGAATATATAGAAAATAGAGATTGTTTAAAAAGAGTATTTATGCTTGTTGATTTTAGAATTAAACCAACTCAAGATGATCAATTAATGTATAATTTCTTAAAATATTATAATTTACCAGTTACTATTGTTGCTACAAAAGTAGATAAAGTAAGTAGAAATGATAGAGATAAACAAATAAAAATGATTAATGAAGAATTGAATATTAGAGAAGATGATAAACTAGTATTATTTTCAATTAAAACAAAGTTAGGTAAATCAGAAATACATAAAGAAATAGAAGAATTGTTAATTAAAGAAAAGTAACACTTTTCTTTTTTTGTACTTTTTGATATAATCTTTAAAGAAAAAAGAGGTGATGGCAATGAAAATTCCTAGTGTAGCGCTAGTAGGTAGACCAAATGTAGGTAAGTCTAGTGTTTTTAACCGTATTTTAAGACAAAAGATATCTATAATAGAAGATACTCCAGGTATTACTAGAGATAGAATATATGGTGTTGCGAATTACAAAGGATATAGATTTAATTTAATTGATACAGGTGGTATAGATATATCAGATGAAGAATTTAATACAGAAATAAAGATTCAAGCTGAGATTGCCATAGAAGAAGCTGATGTAATAATATTTGTTGTTGATGGTAAAGAAGGACTTAATACAAATGATAAAGTAGTTAGAGATATTCTTTATAAATCTAATAAAAAAGTAATTGTTGCGATAAATAAAGTAGATAATAGTCAAACTAAAGATAACTTATATGATTTTTATGAACTTGGTTTTGAACATTATATAGGAATAAGTGCAGAACATGGTACTAACTTTGATAAATTATTAAATGAAGTGGTAAAAGATTTTAATGATCAAGATATAGTAGAAGATGATGGAAGAGTTAAATTTGCTATTATAGGTAGACCAAATGTAGGAAAAAGTTCATTAGTAAATGCTTTACTTAGAGAAGATAGAGTTATAGTAAGTGATGTAGCAGGTACTACAAGAGATTCAATAGATACTGTATTTAATTATAATAAAGAAGAATTTGTTGTAATAGATACCGCAGGTATGAGAAAAAAAGGAAGAGTATTCGAATCAGTTGAAAAGTATAGTTTACTAAGATCGATGAAATCAATAGAAAGATGTAATGTTTGTGTTCTTGTTATAAATGCAGAAGAGGGAATAATTGAACACGATAAACATATCGCATCATATGCCTTAGAAGCTGGTAAACCACTTGTTCTAGTAGTTAATAAATGGGATTTAATGAAAGATACTGATATAAAAACTTTTACTAAAGAAGTAAGAGCGGAATTTCAATTCTTATCTTATGTTCCTATAGTATTCTTAAGTGCTAAAGAAGGAACTAGAGTTCATACTTTAATGCCAGAAATAATAAAGGTATATAATAATTCTAGAAGAGAATTAAAAACTAGCACTTTAAATAATGTAATAAGAGATGCATATGATTTAAATCCAGCCCCTTCTTATAAAGGAAGAAGATTAAAAATATACTACGTAGTTCAAGTAGGTATAATGCCTATAAGAATTAATTTCTTTGTTAATGATAAGGGATTAGTACATTTTTCGTACTTAAGATATTTAGAAAATAAATTAAGAGAAAATTTTGATTTAGAAGGAACTCCAGTTGAAATACAATTTAAAAATAAAGGTGAAACTGGTATGTAAAGTTAAAAATAGTTTATTGAATAAATTAAACTATAATGATAAAATTTTAATAGAATAGGTGATTTTATGAAAAAAGGCTTAATAAGGGTATTTTTTATAATGATATTATTTCTATCACTAGGTTTAAATGTGTTACTTTTATATGATAGATTAGATAATAAATATAAAGATATAGAAGTAGAAGAAAAGGATGTTAGTAATTCAAGTGTTAAATATAATAAAGAAACTCTTGGAAAACTATTTAAAAGTTATCAATCAAATTCTTCTTTAGCAAAACCAGAAAATTTAGCTATATTTGAAGTAACTAAGATTACATATGTTGGATACTTTAAAAGTGATAATAATAAAAAATTATATTATATAGAAGAGAAGTTTAGTTGCGTGGAAGGAATAGATTGTTTAGATACTATTGATAAAGTAGAAATAGATAAAGAAGGTAATAGTAATACTACTTTTGTAGTAGCGGTTACTCCAGTTGATGATAGAAGCGCTTTATTTGAAATATTAGATTATTCTATTGAAGAGGATATAGATTTTCAAAAGGTAAAACATGTAGAATTAAAATAGGACTAAGTCCTTTTTTTTTGTAACAGAAAATAATAACTATCATATATTAAGTTAGAGGTGATTAACTTGAATTTAAGTGATAGTTTTTTTAATAAAATAGAAAGGAAAACAAATGTTAAAAAGTCTTCTATATTAGGTTTGGCTAAAAAGTTGCAAGGAAATAATATGAAAGATGAAAAGACTTTAAGAGAAGTAATAAGAGAACTTAGTTCAATGACTGGTAAAGAAGTAAGTAAAGAGCAAGAAGATAAAATAATTAGTACTGTAGTTAATGATAAGGTACCTGATAATATAGATAAAATGTTTTAGTAATATTTTTTTGATTTATTCATAAAGTTTACTATAAGAAAGTAGGGATTATATGGATAAAAATGATATTATTAAAAGCATATCATCTAGAACTAATGGTGATATATATTTAGGTGTAGTTGGTGCAGTTAGAACAGGTAAATCTACTTTTATAAAAAAAGTAATTGAGAATTTAGTTGTTCCTAACATAGAAGATGAATTTGAAAAGAAAAGATGTTTAGATGAAATACCACAAACATCTGGTGGAAAACAAATAATGACAATTGAACCAAAATTTGTACCTAGCAATGCCGCTAATTTAAAAATAGATAATTTTGATTGTAAAATAAGATTAGTTGATTGTGTTGGTTATGTTATAAAAGATGCAAAAGGATATGAAGATGAACTAGGAGAACCAAGAATGGTTAAAACTCCTTGGTATGATGAAGATATTTCATTTGTAGAAGCAGCAGAAATAGGAACTGAAAAAGTAATTAGAGATCATTCTACAATTGGTGTAGTTGTAACTACAGATGGTAGTATAGGTGAAATACCAAGAAGTAGTTATATAGAAGCAGAAGAAAATGTTGTTTCAGAATTAAAAGAAATAGGAAAACCATTTATAGTTATATTAAATAGTACTCATCCTAGTTCTGATGAAACAAAAAGATTATCTGATAAACTTAGTGATGATTATAAAGTCCCTGTTATTCCTATATCTATTCAAAATATGAATGAAAAAGATATATATGGAATATTAAAAGAAGCTTTATATGAATTCCCGGTATTAAATGTAAGTGTAAAAATACCTGATTGGATCAGTTCATTAAAAAATACGCATCCTTTAAAGAAAATTTATATTGATCAAATTAGAGAAAGTGTTGTAGAAGTAGATAAACTTAGAGATGTAGAAACTATTAATAATCATTTTACTTCATGTGAACAAATAGAGAAAGCATATGTTTCTAATGTTGATCCGGAAAAAGGTGAAGTAACAATTACATTAAGTGCACCTAATAGTTTATATGATGAAGTATTAAAAGAAATAATTGGTACAAATATAAATAGTAGAGCAAAACTATTATCTATATTCCAGGAATACAATGATACAAAAGAAGAATTTGATGAATATAAAAACGCTCTTAAAATGGTAAAAAATACGGGATATGGAATAGCTATTCCTACAATTAAAGATATGAAATTAGATAAACCAGAAATAATTAAGCAAAATGGTAGATTCGGTGTAAAACTAAAAGCAGTAGCGTCCTCTATTCACATGATTAGAGTAGATGTTGAGAGTACATTTGAGCCAATTATTGGATCTGAAATACAATGTAAAGAATTAATAGAATATTTGAATAAAGATAATAATGAAGAAATTTGGAAAAGTGAAATATTTGGTAGAAGTTTAGATTCAATTGTAGGTGAAGGAATACAAGCAAAATTATCATTAATGCCTGATAATTTAAGGTTTAAATTACAAAATACTCTATCAAAAGTAGTTAATAAAGGGTCAAATAATATGATAGCGATAGTTTTATAGTGAAAAAATGGGTAAAAAACTCGTTTTTTTCTTTATTTTTAAACAAAATATATTGATTTTATTGTGAAAAAATGGTATTTTATATATGTAAGCATAGGGATGCTTATTACAGAAAAATGTCAGACGGAGGTAATTATTATGACAAAATTAGAATTTATTGAAGCTATTGCAGCTAAATCTGGATTAACTAAAGCAGATTCTTCAAGAGCAGTAGAAGCTTTCCAAAGCGTAGTAACAGAAACTTTAAAGAAAGGTGATAAAGTAACTTTAACTGGATTTGGTGTATTCAGCGTTTCTAAAAGAGAAGCTAGAAATGGTAGAAACCCAAGAACTGGTGAAGTTGTTAAAATCGCTGCTAGTAAATCAGTTAAATTTAAAACTGGTTCTAAATTAAAAGACGCAGTTAATAAGTAAGAAAAAACCATTTTAAATGGTTTTTTTTCATGCTATAATTAAAATGATGGTGGTGATACTCATGTTTGATAAAGCTATCGAAGTAATGAAATTAATTGAAAGTAATGGTTTTAAAATATATATAGTTGGTGGTTACGTTAGAGATATTTATTTATCTATAGTATCTACAGATATTGATATGTGTACTAATGCTAAGCCAAAAGATTTAGTTAAGATTTTTAAAAAGAATATCACTATAGATGAAAAATATGGATCAGTTAAACTGGAATATAAGAATTGTCTTTTTGATATTACTACTTTTAGAAAAGATATTAAATATAAAGATAATAGAAGACCGTCAGAAATAGAGTATGTTGATGATTTAAAAGAAGATTTAAATAGAAGAGATTTTACTATTAATACTATGTGTATGGATAGTGATGGAAATATTATAGATATTTTAAATGCAAAAAAAGATATAGAAAAGAAATTAATAAGAACAGTTAGAGATCCAAAAAAGACTTTAGAAGAGGATGCTCTTAGAATTTTACGTGCAATTAGATTTTCGTGTACATTAGATTTTAGAATAGATTGGAAATTAGAGTTCTTTATAAGAAAGTACTCTAAATTATTAGATAATATATCGTTTGACAGAAAAAAATCAGAATTAAATAACATATTTAAATCTGACAATTATGAAAAAGGTCTAAAATTAATATCAAAATATAGATTAGATAAATATCTAGGTATATCAAAATACAATAAAATAAAGAAAACATCTGATTTATTAGGTATGTGGGCTCAAATAGATTATTCAGATAGTTATGCATTTACAAAATTAGAAAAAGAAACAATAAAAAAGATACGAGAATTATTAATTTATGGTAAAATAGATTTATTCGCTTTATATAAGTATGGTAATTATATCGCATCAATTGTATCTGAAATACTAGATATAGATAAGAAAGAGATTAGTGAGATGTATGAATCTCTTCCTATATATTCTAAAGAAGATATAAAGTTAAATATAATGGATATTTGTAGTATATTAAACGTATCTCCAAGTAATAAAACAAAAGATATTCTAAATGATATAGAGTATAAAATAATAAATGGAGAATTAAAAAATACTAAAAAGGATATAGAAAAGTATATTAAAGAAAGCTCGGGTGATTAATATGAAGGATAATTTAATTAATGAATTAACTAAAGTTAATAGTGATTTAATTATTCCAGGTTATATAATAAAGAATTATGATAAGTTAGACCTAGAAGGATATGAGTTTTTATTATTAATATATCTTGTTAATCAAAAAGATCATATTCCTTTTGATATTAACAAAATATCAACTGACCTTAATATAGATAATAATAAAGCATTTGAAATCGTTAATAATTTAAATGAAAAGAATTATATTTCAATAGATATGAAAAAGAATAATGGTGTTATAGAAGAGTTTATAACAACAGATCTTTTCTTTAATAAAATAAGTTCAATATTAATGGATACAAAAGTAGATGAAGAAAACAGTGATATATATTCAGTATTCGAATCTGAATTTGGAAGAGTATTAAGTCCTATAGAAACTGAAACAATTAGAAGATGGATAGAAAGTGATATTGATGAAGAATTAATAAAAGAAGCACTTAAAGAAGCAATATTAAGTGGAGTAAGAAATATTAGTTATATAGATAAGATTATTGCTAACTGGATAAAAAAGGGTTATAAAAATACGGATGATGTAAAAAGAAAAAAAGTAAAAAAAGAAGAAGAGATGGAAGAAATACTAATTCCTGATTGGTTAAACGAATAAAAAAACTTCAAATAAATTGAAGTTTTTTTTATTCAAATACTTTTGCGATAGTTTTAATATTCTTTTTAAATATTAATGCTCCTATTATGTCACATATTGAATAAATAATAGTAAGTGATCCGATTACTTTTGATGTAGATAATGTTCCAATCTTTGGATTAAATATTAAACATAATCCTACTATTATTGTTAATAAAGATAATATATATGTTAATACCCAACTATTATCATTAGAGTCCTTTAAAGCTAATGCCATTCTTAATTTAAATGTAGAATTAATAATAAACCAAAGTCCAACTAATATTGGTATTAATATTCCTATATAGTTTGGATTAGTTATTATAACAATTCCAAGTATTATAGATAACAATCCTGATGTAAAACCATCAAAGAAATAAAATATTTTAAATTGTTTATAATCATCAATTATATTTAATACTCCATTAAGTATTAATACACCAGCGAATGCATACGCAATTAAATCAAGTGACATCTTTGTGAAAAATAATAGAATTATCCCCACTATTATAAATACTATAGATGTTCCTAATGATATGTTCATTAACTTATTAAACTTTTTTCTCATTTTATACATCTCCTATTATATTTATAATATTATTTTTTTAAATAAAAGTCAATGAATATAGGGGAACTTATATGATTAAAATAGAATATTATTATTATGAGATATTTAGATTATAATAACTATTTGAATAATAAAACCAATGTTTTTTATAATATAAAAACAAAGTATAAAATTTATAAAAATAATAAAAACTATTTGAAAATTTGTGATGAAAAATATATCTTTAATAGTATAGAGTTAGATTATAATCAAAAAGAAGCAATATTTAGTGATGAAATAAATACTTTAATTCTTGCAGGGGCAGGATCAGGAAAGACTTTGACAATAGAGGCAAAAATAAATTATTTAATTGAAAATAAAAAAATAAAAGAAAATGAAATATTATGTATTTCTTTTACTAATGATTCAGTAAATAATTTAAAAAATAAAATTAATTATAACGTAGATATATTTACTTTTCATAAACTGGCTTTAGAAATAATAAATGATTATAAATTAAATATATGTATTGTTAACGATTATTTAGATTATATAGTTAATGAATTATTCTTATCATTTGTTAGGAATATTGATTTAAAAGTATTAAAACAGTTTAAAAATGAAATAACTAGTTTTATAAATATATTTAAAACATATAATTATGATTATAAAAAAATGAATAAGTTTTCAAGAAGGAATAAACTACTAAAATTAATTAGATATATTTACTATATTTATGAAGATGAATTAAAGAGTACTAATTATGTAGATTTTAATGATTTAATAAATTTAGCAACTAGATTAATTAATAATAAAGGATTAAAAAGATATTATAAATATATAATTATAGATGAATATCAGGATATATCAGACAATAGATATAAATTAATAAAAGCAATTAAAGATTCATGTAATAGTAAATTATTCGCAGTAGGTGATGATTATCAATCTATATATAAGTTTTCAGGATCTAATATAAATATGATAACTAGATTTAAAAAGTATTATGGATATACTAAAATAATTAAAATAGTTAATACTTATCGCAATTCCTATCAATTAATAAAAGAAGCATCAAGTTTTATAATGAAGAATAAGCATCAAATAAGAAAAAAATTAGTATCTAGTAAATCTATAGAGAAACCTATAAAAATAGTTTATTATAAAAAGAATGAATCTATAAAGTTTAAAAAGATATTAGATTTAATTGAAGGGAAAATATTAATTTTAGGAAGAAATAATTATGATGTCAATTATGTTTTAGATGATGATATTTATTTTGTTGATAACAAAATAGTATATAAAAAAGAATATAACTATAAAACAGTTCATAAATCTAAAGGATTAGAAGAAGAAAATGTTATTCTTATTAATTTAAATAATAGTAAATATGGATTTCCAAATAAAAAAACCGATAATATATGTAAAATATTACTTCCAAAAGATAATTATTTATTTGAAGAAGAAAGAAGACTATTTTATGTTGCTTTAACTCGAACTAAGAATTATATATACTTATTAGTAGATCAAGAAAATCCATCTATATTTGTTCAAGAATTGTTAAGAATAGGTAAAAAAAATATTGAAGTACTAGATTTATAAATGTTATAATTAAATTGGTGATGTTATGAGCAAAGTTCCAAAGCATGTTGCTATTATTATGGATGGTAATGGTAGATGGGCCAAAGAAAAAGGTATGGTTAGAACAGAAGGACATAAGAAGGGTGCTGAAACACTAGAAAAATTAGCGATTCATATATTAAATACAGGTACAAAGTATTTATCAGTTTATGCTTTTTCAACAGATAATTTTAAAAGACCAGAAACAGAAGTTTCATTTTTAATGAATTTGTTTATAAAAATGTTTAAGACTAAAATGGAAAAAATTATTAAGAATAATATAAGAGTAGTTTTTTCTGGTAGAAAAGAAAATTTAAGAGAAGATGTTTTAGAAGCTATGGATTATATTGTGGAAAAATCCAAAAACAATGACAACGGAACTTTAAATATATGTTTAAACTACGGGTCTCAAGAAGAAATAGTAGATGCAACTAAGAAAATAGTTAAAGATGTTAAAGAAGGATTAATAAATATAAATGATTTAGATAAAGACCTATATTATAAATACATGTATGAAGACCTTCCTCCAATAGATTTAATGATAAGAACTAGTGGAGAACAAAGATTATCAAATTTTATGTTATATCAATTAACATACAGTGAATTATATTTTACTGATACATATTTTCCGGATTTTAATGAAAAGGAGTATGATAAAGCAATAGATGCTTATAATAATAGAGATAGAAGATTTGGAAAAATAAAAGATGGAAGTGAAAGTAAATGAAAAAGTGTGTAATTATTTATAATAAAAAGAGTGGGAAAGTAAAACCAAGTACTTTAATTAGTAGTTTTTATAATATAATTGAAAAATATGGGTATGAATTAGAAGTAATAACAACAAAAAGAAAAGGTCATGCAACAACTATTATGGAAGAGTTACCTAATAATATTGATCTAGTTATCGCAGCGGGTGGCGATGGAACTTTTAATGAAGCAATTAGAGGTAATATAAAAAGAAAGAAAAAACTATTAATGGCTCACTTACCTTTAGGCACAACTAATGATGTTGGTACTATGTATGGTTTTAGTAAGGATTATAAAATTGATTTAGAATTAATACTTACAGGTGTTAAAAAGAATATTGACGTCATAATGCTAAATAGCGAACCATTTGTGTATGTTGCGGCTTTTGGTAATTTTATAAATGTTACATTTGATACACCTAAAAAGTGGAAAGAAAGATTTGGTAGACTTGCATATTTATTATTTGGATTCACAGAAATAAAGGAAAGAATACATATGCATCATATTAAATATATAGTAGACGGAAAAGAAAAAGAAGGTAATTATTCTTATATATTCATTACGAATAGTAATAGAATAGGTGGAGTTGATAATATTTATCCAGATATTAAATTAGATGATAATAAGTTTGAAGTATTATTATGTACAATAAAGAATAAGGCAGAAATAATAAGATCATTATATTTAATGAAAAATAAAGGAATAGAAAATGTTCCAGGATGCGAATATTATTGTACTTCAAATTTTAAAATAGAATTTGATAATATTCCAGAGTTTTCTTGGGGATTAGATGGTGAAGAATATAAATCTGATACTAATATATTTGATTTTACTGTTAATAAGGATATAAATATTTTATTACCTGAATATAATATTGATAGATTATTTGTTGAAAAGTAGGTGAAAGTATGAAATTTACAAAAATGCATGGTCTTGGGAATGATTATATTTATGTAGATTGTACTGAAAATAAGAATAAAATAGATACACCGGAAGAGTTGTCTAAAAGAATTAGTGATAGACATTTTGGAATAGGGTCTGATGGACTAATTTTAATCAAAAATAGCGACAAATGTGACTTTAAAATGCAAATGTTTAATGCAGATGGGTCAGAAGCAGAGATGTGCGGTAATGGAATCAGATGTGTAGGTAAATATGTTTATGATTTTGGACTTACAAATAAGGATAAAATTACTGTGGAAACTAAGGCTGGAGTAAAAATATTAAAATTAAATATTGAAAATAAAAAAGTAAAAACAGTAACAGTAGATATGGGTAAACCTATACTAGATAAAAAAGAAGTACCTTTTATTTCAGATAGTAAATTTGTGGAATTAAAAGTATTGGATAGAGAATTTATATTTACGCCAGTATCAATGGGTAATCCACACGCGATAACATTTATTAATAATTTAGATACATTTGATATAGACAAATATGGAAAAATAGTAGAAAGTGATAAACATTTTCCTAATAAGACAAATGTAGAATTCGTTGAAATACTTGATAAGAATCATATTAAAATGAGAGTTTATGAAAGAGGTACAGGTGAGACACTTGCATGTGGAACAGGTGCTTCAGCATCAGTTGTGGCATCAGTTCTAAATAATTTAACAGATAGAACTGTTAATGTTAAGCTTCTAGGTGGTTCTCTAAATATAAATTATAATGAAGATGGTCATGTTTATATGACTGGAGAAGCTACTACAGTATTTAGTGGAGAAATAGACCTATAAGGTCTTTTTTTATGGTATAATTAAGTAGGTGGTAATATGGTTTTAGAAGACAACAGAGTATATATAGTTCCAGAAAATATAAAGAAGGAATTATTACTAGAATTAACAAATAAAAAACTATTAATAGATATAAAGTTCTTTTCTCTAAAAGAATTTATAAATAACTTAACTTTCACTTATGATGAAAAGGCTATTTATTATTTAATGAAGAACTATAATTATAAGTATGATAACGCCAAAACCATATTAGATAACCTATATTATATAAATGAAGAGACTTTTAATGACCAAAAATTAATAGAATTAAAAAAGATAAAAGAAGAAATAAAAGATCTTCTTATTTATAATGAGTATTTTTATGATTATATAAAAACTAGAAAGATTTATATTTATGGTTATGATTTTATTAATGAATATGATTTAAACCTATTAAAAGATTTAGATTATGAAATAATAGAAAAGAAAGTTAAAGATTATAAACATGATATATATAAATTTAATAATATATTTGATGAAGTAGTATTTGTATCTTCTAAAATAAGAGAGTTAATAGAAAATGGTATAGATATAAATAAGATTAAACTAATAAATGTACCATCAGAATATAACTTTATCTTAAAACAAGTATTTAATATGTTTAATTTAAATATAGATATTAATAAAGAAAGTATATATTCAACTAAAATAGTACAAGATTTCTTAAAAGATATAGATACTTTACCTGAAATAAATTCAAATGATGAAGATAACTTATATATTTATAACAAGATAATAGATACTTTAAATAAGTATAGTTTTGATATGGATAAAGATATTAAAAAAGATATACTTATACAAGAGTTTAAATCTATTAAAACTAATAGATCATTATTTGAAAATGAAATAGAAATAAAAAATATTAATAATATTAAAGATGATGAATATGCATTCTTACTAGGTTTTAATGAAGGTAATTATCCTGTTATTAAAAAGGATGAAGATTATTTATCAGATAACGAAAAAGAAAGTTTAGGTATATCAACTTCTTTTAAGATAAATAAAATAGAAAAAGAATCTATTATTAATAATATTAAATCTATTAAAAACTTAGTTATAACTTATAAAGATAAAACTCCATTTAATGAGTATTATCCTTCTACTTTAATTGAGGAATTAGATTATGATGTTAAAGAAGAAGAGGGTAGTTTAAATTATTCTAATTCATTAAATAAACTATTATTATCAAAAGACTTAGATAACTTTGTTAAGTATGGAGAAAAAACAAATAGATTAGAAGTATTATTCTCTAACTATAAAGATATTAAATATATGTCTTATGATAATAAATTTAAAGGTTTAGATAAAGAAAAACTTTATAAATATATAAATAATGAACTAACTTTATCATATTCATCTATAGATAACTTTTATAAATGTAAGTTTAGATATTATATAAATAATATATTAAAACTAGATAAATATGAAGAAACATTCGCGATATTTATAGGTAATTTATTTCATGATATATTATCAAAATGTTTTGAAGATAATTTTGACTTTGAAAAAGAGTATTATGACTATATAAAAGAAAAAGATTTTACTAATAAAGAAGAATTCTTTATAGAAAAAATTAAAGAAGATCTATTATTCGTAATTGAATCTATTAAAAAACAATATAGTTATAGTAATTTTAAAGATGCTTTATATGAAAATAAATTTGAAATAAACAAAGATAAAACTATTAAAGTTAAGTTTATAGGATTCATAGATAAATTATTAACGCATGTTTATAATGGTAAAACATTACTAGTTATAGTAGATTATAAGACTGGTTCTCAAGATCTTAACCTATCTAATTGTTATTATGGATTAAACTTACAATTACCAGTTTATTTATATTTATCTAAGAAGGGTGATCTTAAAAATAGTGAAGTAGTAGGTTTCTACTTACAAAAAATACTCACACCTATTCCAAAGATAGATACTAAAAAAGATTATAGTCTTCAAAAAGAAGATAATCTAAGATTACAAGGTTATTCTTTATATGATGAAGAATTATTAAATGAATTTGATTCTACATATGAAAATAGTAGAGTAGTTAAATCTCTTTCTAAAACATCAAATGGTTTTAGTAGTTATTCAAAGTTACTTACTAAAGATCAAATGGATAAATTAGAAGAATTAGTAGATAAAAAGATAGATAA
>Ga0129307_1000675_pt1 | contig 48550 bp, 45 predicted proteins | sample P1105metagenome_FD_94437 | JGI IMG/M metagenome (GOLD analysis project Ga0129307, IMG submission 94437) | Capybara group fecal microbial communities from Wisconsin, USA - P1105 metagenome | ecosystem: Host-associated > Mammals > Digestive system > Large intestine > Fecal | place: USA: Wisconsin...
GTCCTTGCCTTCCTTGACCTTGTTCACAACCACGGAGCCTTCGAGGCCTGCGTTCTGCACAATCTGGCGGAGCGGTTCTTCGATAGCGCGGCGGATAATTGCGGCACCCGTCTTCTGGTCGGCGTTGTCGAACTTGAGAGCATCGATAGCCTTTTCAGCGCGGATGAGAGCGACGCCACCACCCGGAACGATACCTTCTTCGACAGCGGCGCGAGTTGCGTGCATAGCGTCGTCAACGCGGTCCTTCTTTTCCTTCATTTCGACTTCGGTAGCAGCACCGACCTTGATCACAGCAACGCCACCGGCGAGCTTTGCCAAACGTTCCTGGAGCTTTTCGCGATCGTAGTCGCTCGTGGTAGCTTCAATCTGCTTCTTGATCTGGGCGATACGGCCCTTGATAGAAGCGGCGTCGCCAGCACCTTCCACAATCGTGGTGTTGTCCTTCGTGATGGTGATGGACTTTGCCTTGCCGAGCACCGTAACCGGAGCGTCTTCGAGCTTAGCACCCGTGTCTTCAGAGACGAGCATACCGCCAGTGAGGATAGCGATATCTTCGAGCATTGCCTTGCGACGGTCGCCAAAGCCCGGAGCCTTGACCGCAGCAACCTTCAGGGTGCCACGCATCTTGTTCACAACGAGCGTTGCGAGAGCTTCGCCATCGACGTCTTCGGCGATGATGAGGAGAGACTTGCCCTGCTTTGCGACGTATTCGAGCATCGGGAGCAAATCCTTCATGGTAGAAATCTTCTTGTCGTACAGCAAGATGAACGGATTTTCGAGAGCGACTTCCATGCTGTCCGTGTTCGTGACGAAGTACGGAGAGAGGTAGCCGCGGTCGAACTGCATACCTTCGACAACGTCGAGGACCGTTTCAGCCGTCTTGGATTCTTCGATGGTGATGACGCCATCGTTGCCGACCTTTTCCATGGCGTTTGCGAGGAGTTCGCCAATTTCCGGGTCGTTGTTCGCAGAAATCGTTGCGACCTGGGCGATGTGTTCCTTGCCGTTAATCTTCACAGCCATCTTGCCGACTTCGGTGATGACAGCGTTCACGGCGGCGTCCATACCGCGCTTGATGTCCATCGGGTTTGCACCGGCGGCCACGTTCTTGAGGCCTTCGCGGGTGATGGCCTGAGCCAAAACCGTAGCGGTAGTGGTACCGTCACCGGCTGCATCAGAAGTCTTGTTCGCGACTTCCTTAGCCATCTGCGCACCGAGATTTTCGTATGCGTCTTCGAGTTCCACTTCCTTAGCGACAGTCACACCGTCCTTGGTGACGTTCGGGGCACCGAAAGAACGTGCGATCATGACGTTACGGCCCTTGGGGCCGAGAGTTACCTTGACTGCATTGGCGAGCTTGTCCACGCCCTTCATGAGGGATTCGCGAGCTGCCACATCAAACTTCAATTGTTTTGCCATTGTTGTTGTTCCTTTTCTTTATAAACTTTTTGTTTTAGACGATAGACGAAAGACGATAGACGAAAGATTTTTCAATAAGGAATTTCTAAATCATTCTTTCGTCTTTAGTCTATAGCCGCGAAGCGGCGTTCTTTCGTCTACAGAGTAGCGATAACGTCGGATTCCTTCACGATGAGGTAGTTTTCGCCATCGACGGTAACTTCCGTACCGCTGTACTTGCCGTAAAGCACCACGTCGCCAACCTTGACTTCCATGGCGACAACTTCGCCCTTGTCGTTCTTGCGGCCCGGACCCACGGCCACGACCTTACCCTGCATCGGCTTTTCCTTTGCGTTATCCGGAATGAAGAGACCGGAGGAGGTCTTCTGTTCGGCTTCGGCCGGCTTGACAACGATTCGATCTGCTAAAGGCTTGATCATTATTCTTATCCTCTTTTGGGCTGCGCCCAGTTAAATTGCTTGGCCCCGTTGGAATTGTTCCAAATTGGACCATTTTTTTTGATTCGCCCTAATAAAGCAATTTTCGTGCCAAATGCAAAAAATTCTCCAAAAAGCTCAAAAAACAGCGAGAAAAGGGGAGAAAACGCTAGAAAATTCGACCAATCCGGCGAACCTAAACCATACTTGTTTTATTTTGAGACGATACCCGGCAGGGAAGTTCGGCTAATTACCGAATGTTTAAAAATGAAACGCCGGGGCGGTTCTTGCGGTTATGTAAGGGCAAACTTACACTTTGACACGAAAATTAAATATATATTGTTTCCACAGACCCCGTTTTCAGGAGAAAATAATGAAAAAATCCTTCATTCCCCTAGTCTTTGCGCTCGGCTTCTGCTGGGTTGGCTGCAACCAAACCGAAGAACAGGCGGCCGAACAGCCCATGACCCAAGAACAGTGCGTCCAGACACTTTGCACTAAAGACCAGTGCTTCATTTGGAGCGAAAAACTCAACCGTTGCGGCACCGCCGACGCCTTGAAAAAAGAAGAAAACCGGTTGAAGAAACTTGCCGAACGTGCTGAAAAGAAGGACTCCGCCAAGGTTGAAATGCCCAAGGCGTTGCGCGATTCCCTCTCCAAGATCAACAAGAAGAAAAAGAACTTGACCAACGAAATCGACGTGCTGAACAAGAACATCGATTCGCTCCGCGTCGCCGACTCCCTCAGCAAAAAGACGCTCACCGCCGAAGCCTACCTGAAGGGCAAACTCGACGAACAGAAGAAAGCGCTCGACGCGAAATACGCCGCGCTAATCGACAGCGTCAAGATTTTGAACCTCGTGAACCGCAAGCCCATCACCGCAGTCCAGTGGCTCGAATACAACAAGCGCAAGAAATCGACCAAGATCGAACAGCTTGACAAGAAAGCCCAGAAACTGAAAAAGTAGGGGCGTTTAACAGTTTGAACAAAGCCTGCGAGAGCATCGCAGGCTTTATGTTTTTTGAATATTGACGTCGCGTTTTTTTGTGGCGCGGATTCTACACAGGAGCGGCCTCGAGCATCTGCTTCATGAGAGTCTGGTAACCGATGCCTGCAGCGGCGGCACGCTTCTTGTAGCGCTCTATGACACGGACAGGAACGCGGATAGTAATCGCTTTGGTGGCGTTGGCGGCCATCTTCGCCTTCATCGCCTTGACGGTTTCGTCCCAGTTGCCTTCGGAGACAATTGCGGTACCGTTCTCCAGCGCTTCACGCATTTCCTCTCCAAAGTCGTGATTCTCGAAATAGTCAAGTTCTTCCTTTGAAATGTCGATATCATCCACTATTTTGAATTCCATAAAGCCTCCTCATCTTTGTGGGCTCGTCTGACTGTTATCACGGTATATAAATCCGAATCAAATACGATTGTCCAGATGTTGCCGTCCACTTGCCCTGTCATGACGAACCGTCCTTGAGCACCGTTTTTGATGAAGTATTTTCCCTTCATCAATGCGACAAGCATTTCCGGCGTGAATCCGCGCTCGGCCATGCGTTTTAAAGCGTGCTTGGTAATGTTCATAGCAAATATACATCCTGTATGTACATTATGTCAATACTTTGACTAAAATTTTATAAAATACTATACATTTGTTCACTATATTAATATATAAAAACAAAACTCTAAAGTCAATGTTCGCGGTGGAGATTTTTTCATTTAGTGGCTATTAGAACTCTCCCGTGTCAACGGTAGATTGCAAAATGACGTTGTTTGATAACGGTTGGTTGCAAAATTTGCAAGTTTCTGCTTCTGCAAATTTTTTCATTGTAGATTTGCGAGCGAAAAACTAATGGAGGGCTGTTTATGACCAAAAAATTTCAAGGAAAAACTTATCTTGATCCCAAATATGATCCTGCATTCAAAGAACTTTTCGATTCCGAGGACGCAATCAAGGATTTTCTCAACGACATCCTTTGGCTGGCTGATGATGACAAAATCAAGAACCTCTCTTTTGCGTTTGACAAGACTCTTCGTTTTCGGACTCCTAAAAATAAGAAAATCGTTCTAGATGTTTTTATCACCACAGATTCCGGTCGTTTTTTTAATATCGAAATGCAAAAGTGGAAACATGACTTTTTTATTGATCGTACAGTGCTTTATAACGCGGCCTTGGTGATTAAGGGTAAAATAGAAATGGATAATTCCGCAGATTTCAAATCCTTGCCTGAAGATACTCACATCAAACCTGTTTTTAGCAAAAATAAGTATATTATGATTAGTCTGCCCAACTTCAAAAAGTCCAAAGAAGAAGTCAGTTCTCGTTTGGACTCTTGGCTTTACTTGCTTAACCATGCTGGAGCCGACAATGATGTTCCCGATTTCGGTAACAGAATCATTAGAGATGCGCTTGAACGAATCCGGGTGGACAAAGCTGGTAACGATCTTTTGGCAAGGCAGGAAAAGGCTATGAAACGTGACGAAGAATACAAAACTCGATTGGCTAGTGCCGTTGTTAAGGCGAAGCTCGAACTCCTTGGAAACTTAATTGCGGCCGGAAAAATCACTGTAGATGACGCGGTAAAAGCAACTGGTTATCCCAAAGAACTTCTTGGAGTCAAATAAGGCCGGTTTTTCCAACCAAAAAACAGTTTTTAGTCCCCAAAATCAAATTTTTTTGCCTTTTTTGCAATCAACTGTTTGCAAAATGAAGGCGTTTTTCGCTTTTTGCAGCTCCGCGATTTTATTTTTATCAGAAAATGGGATGCGAAAAGTGTATATGGGAAAAAGGAACAAATGGGATAAGTTTCTGATCCAGCTCCGCCTGGTCTTGCTTTGGAAATTCGGCAAATTTAAGTTTTGGTAGAATTCGCCTTGTTTTAAAAATTTTACGCAAAAAGTCCGGACAAACAGCGCAAAAAAGCGTGCAAAATGAGCGTCGCAGAAAAATGCTTGCATTTTTCTATGACCGAATGCAGCCGCGGACGCCGTAGGCGTCAAAAGCGTGTTAATATATCGGTAGGGGAAAGTACCTTTACTTGCCTTTCGAATGCGTTTTCGTGAACTTGGCAGACATTCCCGACAGAGCCTGCTATGCGGAACCGAATGTCGAGGCGGCTGTTGGCGTACTTGTCATGAAACATGCGTTTGACAGAGACGGATTGAAAAAAATTGGGGGTATTTTGGCCAAAATGCTTTCGAAATTGGAGGACAACGCGAGGGCTACCCTCGCCGAAAAGATTGAACTATATTTAGGTGAGTACCTCGATGAAAACGTTGTGGAGGATTTAAGTATGAGAATGAGTATAGGTCAGGCCTTGGGAATCGTCACTGCAGGCGATCTCCGTCGTGCGGCAGAACGTGCCGGCCTCCGCCGCGGACGGAAGGAGGGACGCATTGAAGGCGCCGAGCAGGAGCGCAAGAAGTTTGCGGCCCGGGACAAGAAAATCGAAGAGTTTCTACGTTCAAATGGAGTGTCCAACAAATTACTGACTGCAGCCCTCGCCATCAAATAAAATTTTAGGTAGTAGGTTATAGGGGGTTAGTGAAAAATTCCCCGAAACGCTTTATCGCAAAGGTGGCAAAAGACATGGTTGACAAGAGAGAAATTTCGACCCGTTTGGGTACCGCCCGCTGTGAAGGTGCCGAGCAGGAACGCAAAAAATTCGAAGCCGAAAAGCAGAAAATGGCGGAATATTTCCGTTCTAGGGGAGTCCCGGAAGACGTTATTTCTGGCGGTTTTGCGATAAAGTGAGCGTATTCCTTTATTACAGATAAGATTATCAACACTTTTTTGCAACGCCCCCCTACAATATTACAATAAAATTATTTATATTTGTCCAAAATTGTTTAACATCCAGTCTGACCTGGCATGGCGGTGGTCGCCTTGACCCAAAACAGCTGGAATTACCCCGAAGGTTGTGGTCGTCTTATGACCCGTTTCGAGAAAAAAGTTTGGCTTTCTAGCCCCACCATGCATGGGGACGAAATCAAGTACGTTACTGAAGCTTACGAAACCAATTGGATGAGCACCGTGGGTGCCAATATCAACGAAGTCGAACGCCTGGCTGCCGAAAAAGTCGGATGCAAGTACGCCGTAGCCCTTTCTGCTGGAACCGCGGCACTCCACCTTTGCACCAAGCTCGCGGGCGAGGCCCTTTACGGCATGCCCAAGGTCGGCACGGGAGCCCTGCAGGGTCACAAGGTGTTCTGCAGCGATATGACCTTCGACGCGACGGTGAACCCCATTGCCTACGAGAACGGCGAGGCCGTGTTCATCGATACCGAGTACGACACCTGGAACATGGATCCGGTCGCCCTCGAAAAAGCTTTTGAAATTTACCCCGAAGTTCGCTTGGTCGTGCTGGTCCACTTGTACGGAACACCCGGCAAGGTGGACGAAATCCGCGCAATTTGCAAAAAACACAATGCGCTCCTCATCGAAGACGCCGCCGAGAGCTTCGGCGCTACGTACAAGGGCGTGCAGACAGGCAAGTTCGGCGACTACAGCGCCATCAGCTTCAACGGCAACAAGATTATCACCGGCTCTAGCGGCGGCATGTTCCTCACCGACAGCAAGGACGACGCCGAGAAAGTCCGCAAGTGGAGCACCCAGAGCCGCGAGGCCGCCGCCTGGTACCAGCACGAAGAAGTGGGCTACAACTACCGCATGAGCAACGTCATCGCCGGCGTAGTCCGCGGCCAGATGCCCTACCTCGAAGAACACATCGCCCAGAAAAAGGCCATCTACATGCGCTACAAGGAAGGCCTCAAAGGCCTCCCGGTGCAGGTGAATCCCTACGACGAAAAGAATTCCGTGCCCAACTTCTGGCTCAGCTGCATGATTATCGACAAGGATGCAATGTGCAAGCAGGTGCGCGGTGAAACCGACGCCCTGTACATCCACGAGGCGGGCAAGAGCTGCCCCACGGAAATCTTGGAAAAGGTTGCAGCCATGAACGCCGAAGGCCGCCCAATCTGGAAACCCATGCACATGCAGCCCATGTACATGAGCCACGCCTTTATCACTGCAAGCGGCAACGGTCGCGCCCGCACCAACGCCTACATCGAGGGCGGCTGCGCCGACGTCGGTGCAGACATCTTTGCCCGTGGCCTGTGCCTGCCCAGCGACAACAAGATGACCCCCGAACAGCAAGACGCCATCATCCAGACCATCAAGGAATGTTTCGAGTAATTATGGATACCGGCCGCCTGAACACAATACGTCCTTTCTCTCTTCGTCATCCTGAGTGCTTTTCTCGTCATCCTGAGCGAAGCGAAGGATCCAGTGTGGTTGCCTGATGTACGCGAACTTCTTCAAGAGAATCCTTGACTTCTTCTGCGCTTTGGCGGCCATCCTCTGCCTGAGCCCTATTCTCGTTGTGCTCACAATCCTGGGTGTCATTATGATGCGTGGCAACCCATTCTTCACGCAACCGCGCCCGGGCCTTAACGAAAAAATCTTCAAGCTCATCAAGTTCCGTACGATGACGAACGAAAAGGACGCCAACGGCAACCTGCTCCCTGACGATGTTCGCCTGAATGCCTACGGCAAGTTCCTCCGCTCCACCAGCCTTGACGAACTTCCCGAGCTGTTCAACATCCTCAAGGGCGACATGGCCGTAATCGGGCCGAGACCGCAACTTGTGCGTGATATGGTCTTTATGACCCCGGAACAGCGCAAGCGCCACTCCGTGCGACAGGGACTTAGCGGACTCGCGCAAATCAGCGGCCGCAACGCCGTAACTTGGGAGACAAAAATCGGTTACGATCTTGAATACATCAAGAAAATCACCTTCCTTGGCGACGTGAAAATCATCCTCACTACGCTTGGCAAAGTGTTCAAGCGCGACGGAATTACCGAAGAAGGCTGTGACACCGCCACCGACCTTGGCGACTACCTGCTCGCAAGCGGCAAAATTACCCGCGAACAGTACGACCGCGGCCAGGCCGAGGCAATGAAACTCATCGCGGGGGCCCTATGACATTGCCCCCATATAGTGTTTTGATGTCGCTTTATATCAAGGAAAAGCCCGAATATCTCAGGCTTGCCATCGACAGTATGCTCAATCAGACCGTCCAACCCGACGAAATCGTCATCGTGGAAGACGGCTCGCTTACGGAATCCCTTTATGCCGTTTTGGACGAATACAAGGCGAAATACCCCCAAATAGTCCGTACCGTCAAAAATGAGAAAAACCTCGGACTCGGTTTGGCTCTGAATGTCGGGCTCAAGGAATGTAAAAACGAACTTGTCGCCCGTATGGACACCGATGACATCTCTAAACCGGACCGCTGTGAAAAACAATTGAAGGTTTTTGTTGATGATATGAGTCTTTCGATTGTTGGGGCGTATGTAGACGAATTTATCAATGACCCCGAGAAAATCGTATCTACACGCGCTGTCCCAGTAACAAACGACGAAATTTATCAGTTTGCGAAAAAAAGGAGTGCGTTTAACCACCCAGCCGTAATGTATCGCAAGAGTCGTGTTCTTGCATATGGCGGCTATGCGAATTTGCGCCGTAATCAAGACGTGGACCTTTTCGGCAGAATGCTTTTTGGTGGCTGTAAGGCGCAGAATGTCCCGGAATCACTACTTTTGTTCCGCAGCAATACCGACCTTGCCAAACGTCGTAAAAGTTGGGAAAACACCAAGAGTTACATCGATACTATCGGGAATTTCCGTAGAATGGGTTATTCAAGTTTCAAGGATTATGTCATTGTGGCTGCAGCCCAGACAGGTGTATTTCTGATGCCTGCTTTTTTGCAGCATTTGGTTTACAAGCTTTTTTTGAGGAAATAGGGCATGAGCCTAGAGCAAAAAATAAATTATCAGTTGAACAAGTTTCCTGCAATTAAGAAAGTCATCAAGCGGACCTATCAACTTGCGATGTATGCCATTTCGCCAAAGATAAAGAGCGAAGGTGACATTGTCCGTGTTTCGCCTAATGATGGTAAGGAATATTTCTTTGGCTATTATGACAAGTCCCCATGGGATGCTACAGGTCGTTTCATGCTATGTATGCGTGCTAATGACACTTGGAGCGATGTCAGTCCCAAGGAACCAGCGGACATTATTCTGATTGATACTGAAAAAGATGAGAATGATCCTAATCGTGTGACAACACTAGCGACCACGAATTCTTGGAATGTGCAACAAGGTTGCATGGCGCAGTGGCTTGGCCCTGATTTTAAGAGCAAGATCCTTTACAACGATTTTAGGAATGGAAAATTCTGCTCGATTATTCTTGATGTAACCACAAAGCAAGAAACGGTTATTGGTGCTCCTTGCTACACCGTGTCTAACGATGGGAAGTTCGCACTGTCGCTAGATTTTGCCCGACTTTATTCACTGCGCCCTGGCTATGGCTATTACAATATCCCTGAAAAGACAAAGGGAATCGCGTTGCCTGATGAAACCTGCATTTGGACAGTGAACCTTGAAAATGGTGAAATTAAGCCGTTGCTCAAATACACGGATTTTGCAAACTTTGAGCCCCGTAAAGAAATGCAGGAACAGGGCTCTGTGCATAAGGTAAATCATTTGATGCTTAGCCCTAACGGCAAGCGCTTTATGACGCTTTACCGTTGGTTTGTTGGACAGCGCAAGTATACTCGTTTGATAACTTGCAATGTCGATGGTTCTGATATGTATGTGCTCAGCGATGACGACATGGTGAGCCATTGCTATTGGAAAAATGACGAAGAAATACTTGCATTTGAGAACAAGCGTGATGGCGGTCCTGGCTATTATTTGATGAAGGATAAAACTCAGGAATATGTGCATTTGTGGAAACAATTCACGAATGACGGTCACCCGAGTTATAATCCTGACAAATCTTTTGTTGTGACAGATTCTTACCCGAGCAGGGCGAGAATACAGGAACTCAAGATTTTGAAAGATTCGGACATGGATGCCAAGGAAATGAATATTATTGCCAAAGTGTTTGCTCCTTTCAAATATGATAACGACACTCGTTGCGATTTGCACCCGCGTTGGAGCCGTGACGGCAAGAAGGTTTGTTTTGACTCCGTGTTCGAAGGACATCGGGGCTTGTATGTGGTGGGTGTGTGATGCCTAAATATTCTATTGTAACTCCTGTTTATAATTCTTTTGATTTGATGAAAAATTATTTTAAATCATTAGAAAACCAAACATATAGGGATTTTGAAGTAGTTCTAGTGGATGATTGTTCTACTGATGGCTCTTTCGACAAGTTGAAGAATTTTGCAAAAACAACATCTTTGAATTTGGCAGTCTTACAAACCGAGAAAAATGTTGGCCCTGGCAATGCGCGGAATATTGGAATGGACGCTGCTCAAGGCGAATACATTACGTTTGTTGACAACGATGATTGGATTGAAAATGATGCTTTGGAACGTATCGAAGCTGTTTTCAAAAGCAATTGTGTTGATTGTGTCATTTTTGATTATTTCATCCAGGGTGCACAAAAGAAGACTGTAGCTTGTTCAATGTATTGTGGTGAAAATGGAACGCTGAGCTTGTCAAAATGTATGGTTTATGCAAGAAATCATACATTTTGTAAGGTTTATAAACTTGCAAAATGTCGGATGCATAATGTTCGATTCCCAAATTTGCGTCGATGTGAAGATGTTGCTTTCGTTTGTCGTGCTATAGAGGCTTGTGAATCGGTGTTCTATTTGAAAGAGCCTCTATATTATTATTATCAGCGTTCAAACTCCTTGTCAAATAATAAGTCTTTGGACGAATCGGATATGGTGAAAGCGTTTTCTTATCTAGAAAATGATTTGCTAAAAAAATATCCTGAAGAAATAAAACAAAAATCTATAACTGATTTGCTGTATGGTGCCACACTGATGATGTGTAAGGCAAATAAGCCAAACAAGGACATTTGTGAATATATTAATTCTTATTCAGAAAAATACCCAGAATGGGAAAAATGTGAAATTATAAATCATGTTGGCAAGGCTAAGAAAGTTTTCCTTAAGCTCATATCATCAAGGAAAGTTTTTTTGCTAAAGATTCTTGCTCGCATACACACAAAAATGGTTGGGTAGCTCTTGAAATTTATTTTTGCAACATCAGCATGTTCCAAAAAGACTTATGAAAAAGTCTTTAATATGCGAAATCGCAAATTGATTGATCCTGCTCAAAAATTTTTTGAACAGATAATGTCTGGTCTTGCCAAAAATGAAAATATTTATGTTTTATCCATTTCCAGTTTACCGGTTTCAGCCTCAACAACTCGTAAAAAAATCTTCCGCTTTTATAAAGAATTTGAAAATAGTGTTCATTATGAATATCTTGGATTTATAAATGGCAAAATACTAAGATATTTGACGGTGTTTGTGAGTGCATTTATTGCTGCGATAAGGTTTTTTGGAAAAGAAAAAAATAAAAAGGATATAGTCGCTGTTTGTGACCCGCTTAATGTATATACAAGTCTGCCTGTTCGTTTGGTTGCCAAGTTGTATGGAATAAAGTCTATTGCTATTGTGACAGATATCCCATATTGGGCTACTGAAATGAAGCAACATAGATATTCTGCGTTTAGGCATTGGATGCAAAGAAAATATGAAACCTTTTGCATGAAAGAAATGCTTGCTTATGATGGATATATTAATCTGACCAAATATATGAACCCCATTGTTAATCCTCAAAATAAGCCTAGCATTGTTATTGAAGGAAGTGTAGATGTTGATGTGCTAAATAGTCTTCCGTTGTCGAATGAAAAGAAAAAAATCATAATGTATGCGGGGGGTGTTTATGAAAAGTATGGCTTGGGTATGCTTGTGAATGGCTTTGTTAAGGCTAATCTTGATAATGTTGAACTGCATGTTTATGGGGAAGGGTCTTATGTTGAAAAAATTCAAAAGATGTCGAAGAAACACCCGAGTGTGAAATATAAAGGGGTGGCTTTAAATACGGATTTGCCCCTGCTAGAAAGTCAAGCGACTTTATCGGTAAACCCGAGATTTACGGACGAAGAATATACGAAATTTTCATTTCCTTCAAAAACATTGGAATATATGACCTCCGGAACGCCAGTATTATCTACGCGGCTTTCTGGAATTCCTGATGATTATGAACCCTATGTATATTGGCTTGACGAAGAATCAGAGGAGAGAATGACATGTAAATTACAGGAACTTTTTAAACAGAGTGAATCTGATTTTATTGAATTCGGAAAAAATGCAAAAAGATTTGTTGCGCAAACGAAAAGTAACGTTTATCAAGGAAAATTGATAATTGAATTTTTTAGAAGATTTATGGAAATGTAAATGCTAGTTCTCTTATTTGTAAGTTGTATCGCTCTGATAATGACGTATTATGCGTCAAAAGATGAATTGCCGTTTGGATTAGAGATGGCTTTTTTCCTTGTAACATTTATTGCTGCAATTCATTATAATTATGGAACTGATTTTAAATCATATCTACGATTATACAATGAGTTTAGTTTGTATGAATTAAACTGGCATGCTCTTGTGAATAAACAATTATATAAAGAACCAGGATGGTTTCTTATAAATTATATTTTCAAACCATTTGGTTTTTGTTCATTAATTGTTTTTTTAAGCATTATACAAAATCTAATTTATTATTTATTTGTGAAAAAATACGTCTCTAAAGATTGGTGGGTTATGGGAGTCTTTATTTATCTTTTTAGCAATTCTTTATATTTATTAAACATGTCAATGATGCGTCAGGGTTTATCTGTATCATTATTTGTCTTGTCTTGGATCTTGTTCGATTCTTCTAACAAACGTTTAATGGCTGTTTCTTTTGCTTTGATTTTTTTAGCGTCCACTATACACTCTTCCGCAATTATATTGTATCCTTGTTTGCTAATATCATTTATGGATAAAAGAATATTTCCATTTTATGGAATTGCGGTTTTATTCTTTTTTGCTTTTTTCTTTCTAAATCCAAATTTAATTAACTCATTTTTTTTGAATTTTGCAGATATAGAAGATATTGAAAGATTACTTTTAAAATATAAAGATTCCTCTACGAATTTATCATATGGAATAGGATTTGTATTCATGATGATTCCATTTTCCATAATGCTATATTCTTTAAAAAAGAAAGACATTTTTTCCGAACAAGAGTTGAAAATAATTGCAATAGCTTTGATTGCTTATTTAATTATCCCATTTAGACAATCTATTCCGATGATAAGTAGAATGGCCTATTATTTTACAGCATTTTCAATTTCGGCTATTCCAATTGCATATAAAAAATTACCATCCCCATATGGATTCCTTTTTACAACAGCGTTTGTTATTTTGACTTTATTTGATTATCGATCTTTTTTTCAAAGTGAGTCTTATTCTAAAGGATATATGCACTTTCACTCTATTTTCGAGATTATTTTTTAGGTTCTATCAATGTTCAACTTATCCAACTTCATCTCTGCTTATGTTACTCACCGTTCCTCAAGTATGTTTGAGGCGGATATCTTGGCTAATGCATCAAAGCTTACTGAAGAAATACAAGGTAAGAGCGTTTGCGTAATTGGCGGAGCCGGCTCCATCGGTTCCTCCTATATCAAGGCAGTTTTGCGTTTTAAACCTGCAAAACTGGTGGTTATTGACCTTAATGAAAACGGCTTAGCAGAACTTACCCGTGATTTGCGTTCGACGGAAGGCTTGACTGTTCCCCCAGAATACCGAGCCTATACGCTTAATTTTGCCGACCCGATCTTTGCTCGAATTTTCCGCGAAGAAAAGGGCTTTGACATTGTCGCAAATTTTAGTGCACACAAACATGTTCGTAGCGAAAAGGACAAATATTCTGTTCAGGCTCTCATTGAAAACAACGACATTAAAGCAAAAAAGTTGATGGATTTGTTAACGGAATATCCGCCCAAGCACTTCTTCTGCGTAAGTACCGACAAAGCGGCCAATCCCGTGAATATCATGGGGGCAAGCAAACGCATCATGGAAGACCTTGTGATGGCCTATACCTCCAAGTTCAAAGTGACGACTGCCCGATTTGCAAATGTGGCTTTTTCTAATGGTTCGCTACCAGACGGCTGGATGCATCGTATTCAAAAGAAACAGCCGCTTGCGGCCCCTAACGATGTGAAACGCTATTTCGTCTCGCCCGAGGAAAGCGGACAGATTTGCATGCTTGCTTGCATTTTGGGCAACAATGGTGAAATTTTCTTCCCGAAACTTGGCGAAGGGCAAATGCTCACGTTTTCTGCAATTTGTGATAAATTTGTCCAGAGCGAAGGCTACAAGAAGCACGAATGTACGACAGATGACGAAGCGAAAAAGTTCGCAGCCGAGATGTCGTACGAAAGCGATACCTATCCGGTTGTCTATTTCAAGAGCGATACTACCGGAGAAAAGGCTTACGAGGAATTTTATGTTCCTGGAGAAAAACTTAACATGAATCGCTTCAAGGGCTTGGGCGTTATCGAAGAAGTCAAGAAACGTCCAATGAACGAAATTCAGGTGTTCTTTGACGAAATTGAATCATTGTTTGCTCGCGAAGACTTTACCAAGGCTCAAGTTGTAGATGCAATCAAACGATTCATCCCGAATTTTGAACACGAAGAAAAAGGCAAAAACTTAGACCAGAAAATGTAACAAGGAGCATTACCATGGCATACAATATTCCGTTATTCAACTTAAACTTTGACGAACGTGAAGCAAAGGCTGCGTACGACACTATTCGTTCAGGCTGGATCTCGACAGGTCCCAAATGCGCCGAACTGGAGCAGATGTTTGTGGACATGTGGAACGTCAAGTATGCGGTGAGTGTCACGAACTGCACGGATGCCCTGCATCTTTGCTGTTTGGTCTGTGGCGTTGGTCCCGGTGATGAGGTGCTTTGTCCATCGCTTACATTTGCTGCATCTGCAAACTGCATCCGTTATGCCGGTGCAACTCCTGTTTTCTGTGACATTATTGGCCCGGACCACATCAACATTGACCCGGAAGATATCAAAAAGAAAATCACTCCGAAGACAAAGGCTATAGTTGTTGTTCACATGGCGGGTTACCCGGCCAAGATGGATGAAATTATGGCGATTGCCAAGGAGCACAACCTTAAGGTCATCGAAGATGCTTGCCATGGTCCTCTTTCCGAATATAAGGGCAAGAAACTTGGTACGATTGGCGATTGTGCAGCGTTTAGTTTCTTCTCAAACAAGAACATTAGCACGGGTGAAGGCGGCATGTTCATTTCGAATAGTGAGGAACTTGCCAATAAGGCTCGTCTCATGCGTTCTCATGGCATGACGACGATGTCGTATCAGCGTGCTTCTGGCCATGCAACTGCCTATGATATCGTTGAATTGGGTTACAACTTCCGTCTTGACGATATTCGAGCTTCGATTGCAATTGAACAGTTGAAAAAGTTGCCGAGCGACCTCGAAAAGAGAATCCTTGTTCGCAAGAGGTATGTGGAAAATCTTTCCAAGATTAGGGGCGTTGTCGTTCCGTTTGCAGAATGTGCGGAATTTACATCGAACTACATTATGCCTGTTGTGCTGACTCAGGGCACAAAGGAAGAACGCGACGCGATTCGTGAAAAAATCCACGCTGCGGGAATCCAGACCAGCGTTCACTACCCGGCAATCCATAAGTTCTCCATTTATAAGGATTACGGTGCTGTTTTGCCGCAAACGGAATATGTGACGGATCACGAAATCACGCTCCCGATGTATGCTGCGCTTACGATGGAACAGGTTGATTTCATTTGCGAAACAGTCAATAAGGCAATCAATGGATAATATTTTAGTTTTTGGTGCAGGTGCACTTCAAGTCCCTTTGATCGAATGCGTCAAAAGACGTGGCTTTAATCCTATTGTTGTTTCCCTAAATCCTGAAGAACCGGGGATGCAAATTGTTCAAGACAAAATTGTAGATGATTTTTGTGATGAACAAAAAATGCTGGATTACGCTATTCGGTATAATGTAAAAGGCGTTGTTACGGATCAAACGGATTTGCCTGTTCGAAGTATTGCCTATGTTTGTGATAAAATAGGGTTGCCAAGTATTGGCTATGAAACAGCCTGCTTGTTTACTGATAAATTTCGTATGAGGGAAAAATGCCGAGAACTCGGAATAAAAACCTTGCGATATCAGTTGGTGACAACAATGGAAGATGCTGCATTGTTTTTTGCAACTATTAATTCTCCTGTTATTTTAAAACCGATAAACAATCAGGGGTCAAAAGGCGTTTATCGTGTTTCAAATTTACAAGAATTAGAAGAAAAGTATAGCCTTGCACAAAATTATTCTAGAAATGAGCCAATCCTTATAGAAGAATTTGTAGAAGGACAGGAATTAGTTGTGGAAGGAATCTCCGTTGATGGCTTTGTGGAAAATTTGATATGCGGTGATACATTTTATTTTGATCTTCCCGATGTGTTTTCTGCTCGCCAAAGAATTTTTCCCTCTCAAAAAAATGCGAAAATTGTTGAAAAAACACTAAATCTGAATAAAAAAATAATTAGCGGGTTTTCGTTAAATCGAGGAATTACCCATGCGGAATATATCATAAAAGATGGTGAGGTCTATCTGATTGAAATCGCTGCGCGAGGTGGTGGTGTTTACATATCTTCTGATATTATTCCGTTAATGACTGGTTTCGATACGACTTCGTTTATCATCGATATAGCAACGAAGCAACATGTTGAACGACCCGTCATAAGTAAAAAAAATAAGGTTGTATGCTATGTGGCTTTCTTCTTGCCGGCAGGGCTTGTTACGTCTATTTCTGGAATTGACGAAGTTGTGGCGCAGCCATATGTGTATCACAACAATTTAGAGCATCTTGCTGTTGGAAAAAAAATAAAAGAAAATACAGATAAGACCTCTCGCTATTTTATGGTTTTGGCAGCAGACCGTGCTGAAGATATGGATTCTTATATTGATTGGATAAAGAAAAGATTAAAAGTGGTTGTGACTACTGAACATAATAAAAATGAGGGAATAATATGGATGTAATGAAAAAAAACGACGAGTTAATGATGATTGAAGGTATGGGACAGATTGAAATGCAGGAGTGCGTTAATATTATTGTTGGCGCAAATAATTATGCGAATGAATTGCGCCGTGAGATTGAAATGGAAACGTCCATGAAAATAGAGGCGTTTGCAACATACAGAGATTATAAAACAATTGAATGGTTCGAGGACTTAAAGGTCGATGTTTTTGAGAACTTGACATCTATTTATCCTCAAAAAAAAATAAATGTAATTGTTGCAATAGGCTATTCGCAAAAGAATAAAATTAGAGAGAAAGTTTTTTTTGATTGTAAACAGTATGGATATAATATTATAAGATACATATCCCCGAGGGCGAATGTGTATACTACTCGTTTGGGGGAGGGGACGATTGTCAGGGCGGGAGCTCATGTAGGTGTTAATGTTATACTAGGTGATGGTTGCATAGTTAATTGTGCTGCGGTTTTGACTCATGATATAAAAGCCGGAAAATTTAACTTCTTTGGTGCTAGAAGTTGTTTCGGTGGTGGCTCTGATATTGGAGATTATTGCTTTTTTGGGCTTAATTCTACGATAAAAAATCGCCTGCATATTGCCGATTTTACGTTAATTGGAGCGGGAGCTAATGTTATTCGTGATACGGAGTCTAATGGTACATATGTTGGTAATCCCGCTAGAGTATTAGAAAATCATTCCGAACATTAGGAAAAATGTATTATGTATAAATCAAAGATAAAAGATCGTTGTGTGTCGTCAAACGAAAGTTTGCTGACGGCGCTGAAATTGATGGATGAGAAAAAAACGAAGACGCTTTTTGTTCTTAGTGAAAACCGCTTTGAAGGGCTTGTTACACTTGGGGATATTCAAAGAGCTATAATAAAAAATATTGAATTGCGACAGCCTTTAAATTGTATTCTTGATAAGAATAAATTCTATGGGCATACGACTGATGATGAAGATTTGATTAAAGAAAAAATGCGTAGGATGCGTGCCGAGGTCATGCCAATCTTAGATGAAAAAGGCGTGCTGGTGGATGTGTGGTTTTGGAGTGATTTGTTCGAAAAAACTGATTTAATACAGCGAGAAAAGATTAATCTTCCTGTTGTTATTATGGCAGGAGGCAAAGGAACCCGCTTAAAACCGATAACCAATGTCATTCCAAAGCCATTGATCCCTATTGGTGACAAAACGATTCTTGAAGAGATAATGAACCAATTTGAAAATATAGGATGTAAGCAGTTCTATATGTCGGTCAACTATAAAAGCGATATGATGCGCTTTTATTTGGATCAGTTGGAACATAAGTATAGCATTGAGTTCTTTGAAGAAACAAAACCTCTCGGTACAATTGGAAGCGTATCTTTACTTAAAGGCAAAATCAACACACCATTCTTTGTGTCGAATTGTGATATCATGATAGACCAGGATTATCGCGATGTGTATGACTACCATAAGCAAAACAATAATGACTTGACTATTGTAACGGCTGTCAAAAGTATTCGTATTCCGTATGGAGTCATTGATACTGGCGATGATGGTCTAATGACTGGTTTGCGCGAAAAGCCGGAAATCACCTATATGATTAATACGGGAGTCTATCTTTTAAATCCTGAGTTGATAGAGGAGATCCCTGAAGGTGAATTTTTCCATATCACACATTTGATGGAAAAGGTCAAGGCCCGTGGCGGTCGTGTGGGATGTTTTCCTGTTAGTGAAGGCTCTTGGCGTGATATGGGTGAATGGCCCGAATACTTGAAGATGATTAAGGTTCTGTAGGATTGTTATGGCTAAATTGAAAATTGTATGGATTTGCCATTTTTCAAACGAACAGGTTCGAAAATATTTGAATGAGGGGGCTGATTTATTAGAATCCATTGTTCGAAAAATAATCAAGCGCCCGTTTAAGGTATATGATTTTGCACAATGGAATACAAATGCGATTCGGGAATTTGAGAAGTTAACAGATGAAGTTGAATTGCATGTCATTAGCCCCGGCTATAAAATGAGAAAACGTGAGTCTATATTTGTTGAAAATGGGGTTCATTATTATTTTTTTAAAGATGAAGTTTCTTCGTTCGACATTGTTATAGATAAATTCATGTTTCGAAACCGAATATATAAGAAAAATCGGTCGTATATAGCCCAAAAAATAGCAGAGATTAAACCAGATTTAGTTCATATAATTGGTGCTGAAAATCCGAATTATTCTTTAGCAGCATTGGATGTCCCTAAAACAATTCCAACATTCGTCCAACTTCAGACATTGATGATATATCCTGGATTTAAAGATAATTATCCAATATCGGCTCAATCTTATGATTTTAGATCTAGAAGTGAAAGGGATGTTATTGAAAATGCTGATTATGTTGGCTCTATTTCAAAAAAATTTGTTCCTTATTTAAAAGAAAATGTAAAACTAAAGCATCCGATTCTTAGCACGAATATGGCTCTTACGGAACCTGTTGATTTTAGTTACAAAAAGAAGGAATTTGATTTTGTTTATTTTGCATTGAATATTAGCAAGACTGTAGATTTTGCTATAGAGGCTTTTGCTATCGCATATAAAGAGAAACCATCTATAACACTTGATATTGTTGGAGAATATTCTGATTCCTTTAAGAAACAGTTGGATGAAAGAATCGCAGAATTAGGTGTTAAAGAAAACGTCTTCTTTGAGGGGAAACAGGCAACTCATGATGATGTGATTCGTCAAGTGAAAAAATCTCGTTTTGCTATTTTACCTTTAAAAATCGATTCTATTTCGGGAACAATTCGAGAGGCTATGGCGTGTGGTTTGCCAGTTGTTACAACTATTACCCCAGCAACCCCGGATTTAAATAAAAAGAGAGAGAGTATATTATTATCGCCATCCGGAGATTTTAATGCCATGGCAAATAATATGCTTAAATTATTGAATGATGAGGTGTTTGCAAAGAAAATTCAAGAAAATGCAGGAATTACGGCTTCTGAAAGAGCTAGTAATGAGCAAAGTATGCGTAAGTGGGTTGCCGCATACCATGCTTGTATATATAATTTCAAAAATGGAACACCGATTCCGCAGGAATTGCTGTCATAGAGAAGGGTGACTATATGAATCCTTATAAAGTTGATGTTGCTGTTTTGCTCTTGTTTTTTACGAGAGCTCAACATACAAAATTTACATTTGAACAAATAAAAAAAGCACGCCCATCAAAGCTTTTTTTGTATCAAGATGGCCCGCGTGAAAACAGACCTGATGATATTGCAAATATTAAAGAATGTCGCGATATGGTAGAATCAATGATAGACTGGGACTGTGAAGTTCATAGATTGTATCAAAAAAAGAATTTTGGTTGTGACCCATCTGGTTATTTATCTAGAAAATGGATGTTTTCATTTGTTGATAAGGGAATTATTATTGAGGATGATATTGTTGCTTCAGAAAGTTTCTTTCCGTTTTGTAAAGAATTGCTTGACAAATATGAAAATGATTTACGGATTAATATGATTTGTGGTCAAAATCACCTTGGAAAATATGATGCAGGTGATGCAGATTATTTCTTCTGCAATGGCGGAAGTATTTGGGGATGGGCTACATGGAAACGAACAATTGATTCATGGGATCCTGGATACAAATTTTTAGAGGATTCTTATTCAATGAAATGTCTTTCTGCTTTGAGAGGGGAAAAAAGATGGAATCGGTTTGTAAATACGTGTAGATGGCATAAATCCACAGGAATAGAATATTTTGAATCTATAAGAAGTAGCAGCCAATATGTAAATAATCAAATTAATATAGTTCCTTCTAAAAATATGATTTGTAATATTGGAATAGGTGAAGAAACAACTCATTCCGTTCCTAAAATTACAATGTTTAATCGTGGAATTCGAAAGGTTTTCTTTCAAAAGACCTATGATGTGTCTTTTCCCTTAAATCATCCAAAATATGTCATAGATGATTGTATCTATGTAAAAAAACTTAGAGAAGTTATGAATGGAAGTTTTTTGTGCAGGCTTTTTAGGATTCGGCGGATAGAAGGAATTCTATATCGCTTGTATCCAACATTGGGTAAAATAGGGTGTTCGGACCTTTTAAAAAGGGTAAAAAGTTTTGGATTTGATTGTTAGTAAAATACATTTTGAAATGTTTAGAATGATAGAATATAAAGTTTCTAATATGGAATATATCAAGTGATTCGAACTTTTTTTTATAAAATAAAAAAGAATTTTAAAACTATGGGCATCTATTTGATAGCCTCTTTTGTACCAATGGGGTTAAATTTGTTGTTGATGCCTTTGTTTTCTATTTATATGGAAAAAAGAGACTTTGCAATTGTAAGTTATTTTAATTCATTTCATTCACTTCTTTTCCCCTTTATTTTATTTTATTTAAATCAATACTATATGCGGGAATTTTTTTACCGAGATGAAAGGGAAAAAGAAATTTTATATGCGAACATGTATAAGTCTTTCCTTTTTATTCCTTTTATAGGGGCGGCAGTATCATCTATAATGATATTTCTTTATATGTGTTTTTTTAATGCTGACTCAACCCTCGCTTTTTTTCCATACGGACCTCTTACATTTTTTTCAATCGCTTTTACGGGGCTTTATTATATAGAGCAGGTTGAATTAAAAAACAGACGTAATGCAAAAGGATTTTTATTTATTATATTATTTTACTCGTTAACGAATGCTTCTGTCTCGGCTGTATTGGTGGCATTAATGCAGTTAAATGCTTTGGGTAGGGTGTTGGGCGTGTTTATTGCCTCTGTAGCCGTATTCGTTTTGCTTTTGCTGAAAAATTGGAAACGAATCAGAGATATTTCTATTGATTGGAAATTGTTAAAAGATGCAGTTTTATTTTGTTATCCGTTAGTTTTGGCAGCCATGTTGGGTTTTTTCTCAAATGGCTTAGATAAAGTGATTCTTGAAAAAAATGTTCCTATAGATCAGTTGGGTATTTATGCGATTGGATTTACAATCGGTGGAGCTTTATCCGTTTTTTCAACCTCAATAGGAAATACGTTTTCTCCAGACATTCTTGAGTCTCTTGCACAAAAGAATTTTAGAAGAATGTTTAAATTCGCAATGTTTCAGCTTGTAATCATGTTTTTTGTTGTTTTGATTTTTGTATTTTCTGCAAAAATTTTAATAATACTTTTTACAGCGAATCGTTATGTTGAAGCGACTACAGTTGCAAGAATAACAGCTTTTGGAGCTTTGACTAGTATAATGTATTCTGTTGTCAGCAATATTCTATTCTCGTATAAAAAAACATATTTGTTTGTGTATACGAAAATTATTGGAAGTATTATATGTTTGGGAATGTATATGTTTTTAATTGAACGCTTTAAGATTATTGGTGCCGCAATAGGCTATGTATGTGGTAATATAGTTTTTTCAATAGTGGCTTCAACACTTTTAATTATATCTCTCAAAAAAGATAAAAAACGACTTTTATGAAATTTGGAATTTTGACATATCATGCTCCTTGTAATTTTGGAGCGAATCTTCAGGCTTTTTGTTCAGCAAATTTTTTTGCCTCACGAGGATATGAAGTTAAAGTTATAAACTATATTCGGCCTGGGGATAAATCTGCTGATTATTGCGTTAGAGCTCAATTTTATGGGCATTGGAATTTCACTCAAAATACTCTTCCTGTAACTAAGCCGGTAAATGCAGAAGGCTTTGTTTCGTTGATTAAAGAAGAAAAAATAGATGTCCTTGTTCTAGGCGCAGATGCAATTTGGAATAAGAATAACTTGGATGTTTTTGATGTTGATTGGCTTTGGAACTCAGAACTTGCCAAATTGGTGAAGGTGGTATGTATATCGCCTGCATTTATGGGACAATCTTACATGGATTTACCAAATGATAAACGAGAACAATTTAAACAGTCTCTTCTTAGATTTTCGTATTTAAACACCCGTGATGAATGGACTCGTAAAAGGATAAACGAAGATATAGTCGGTTTCGAACTTATAAAAAAGACTAATCCAGACCCTGTTTTTTTGCTGAATGATTTTTGTAATGTAGAATGGAAAAATGATAATACATCAATTATACCGAAAAAGTACTATGTGGTTTCCTTTCCTCAAAATTTTACGAAACAAAGAGGCTTTCTGAAACGTTTGTGGATGAAAATTTTTAAAGCAATTGTTCATTGGCATGGTTACAAACTGGTTGAATTGCCGATTCCAGAAGGTGTATCAGGACTCAAGTTTGATTATACAGTGCCTTATCCGATTGATCCTTTACAGTGGTATTTGTGGCTTAAAAATGCAAAGGGCTTTATCGGATTAAGATTCCATGCTGTTGTTTCTTGTTTGTCTGCGGGAACTCCATTTTTTAGCTTGGATGTGTATGGACGGCAGCCTAGGATTGTGAATTATTTAAATGCTTTCGGAATTCATTGTCTTGATCGTCGGACAAATGTTGCTAGCAAAATTCGCAATCTCTTGGAAGGATCTGGGTTAGAAAAGTATCGTATTAATGGCTCTAAAATCCATATGGTTTCACCATTTAAAGTTTTTAAGCTACTTGAAAAAATAGATGTAGGTATTTTGCAAAAATTCAAGGAAAAGAACACCTTAGAATTTTACGAAAATATGAACGAAATGTTCTCTATTTTGGAGAAGAAAGATGAATAAGCCAACATTACCTTTGGATAAATGTACAGCATGTGGAGCCTGTGTTTCAAGATGCTCTAAGGTAGCAATAAAATTACAAGAAAACGCAGAAGGTTTCTTTTCTCCGGTTGTAAATGAAGAACTATGTGTGGGTTGCAAGTTATGTGAAAAAGCTTGCCATGTTTTAAATACTTCTGTGGAGGATTTGTCAAAAGAAGGTAATTCCTACGGCGTTCCTTATATGGTTAAAGCAAAGAACAAGGATGTTGTCGCAAAGTCTTCAAGTGGTGGTGTGTTCTCGTTGCTTAGCGAAATTGTATTGAAAAATGGCGGCTGTGTTTACGGAGCCAGATATAACTATGAAACAGAAACTTTAGAGTGTTCTTCTACTGATGAATGTGATATCGAGGAATTAAGAAAATCTAAATACATTGAATCTTACATGGGTTCGACTTTTAGATCAATTAATACAAAATTAAAAGAAGGGCGTAAAGTTCTTTATTGTGGAACGCCTTGCCAAGTTAGAGGATTGCAGCAGTATCTGCGTTTGTGCAAATGTTCCATGGACAATCTTTTAACAGTTCGTTTTATTTGTCATGGAGTCCCTTCTAACAAATTTTTTAGAGAGTATAAGCATTATGTCGAAAAAAAATACAAAGCCAAGGCTGTGCACATAGATTTTAGACCTAAAGATTTTGGATGGAGAATGCAAAGCTTACATATTGATTTTGAAAATGAAAAATCGCTTGCAGAACCATATAATTGCAATATATATTTCGCGTCATTTATGAGCAATGACGTGCTTCGTCCAAGTTGTTATCAATGTAATCTTATTAACGGCGCTGAAGCAGATTTGACTATTGCTGATTTTTGGGGTATTCATATGTATGCTCCTCAAAATAAAGACCAAGAGGGGATATCTCTTGTTATAAGCCACAACGAAAAGGCTTCGGGTTTTCTAAATCAAATTTTTGACAAGTGTGATTATGAAAAGTTGCCGTATTCAGCGATAGAATACATTTTCAAAAGAGGAAACTATCAAAAGAAATTGGATAGTCGTCCAGAATTGATGCGGAAAGTACAAGAAAAGGGGTATGTTCAGGTGGTTCTAGATCTTTATGCAAAAGTTTGCCGAAAGAATAAAATTAGGATGAATATTTCAAAAATTATAAGGAGTTTTATTGGAAAAAAGTAATCGCTTTATTCCTAGCTGTATATCGAACCTCTTAACGAAGAAACAAAAGTTACTGTCTTCGGGGATGCTTACAAGGAAAACTGAAAAATCCATTCTAAAGCCTCGTTTTATCACTTTGTGACAAGATAAAATTTGTTATATTTTGCTTGCAAAAATTATAAAAGGAAAACATATGTCAAACTCCATTTTTTGTGGCAAGACTCTTTTGATAACCGGCGGTACGGGCAGTTTCGGCAATGCCGTGCTCAACCGCTTTCTCCAGACGGACATTGGTGAAATTCGCATTTTCAGTCGTGACGAAAAGAAACAGGACGATATGCGTCATGAATTCCAGGCCAAGATGCCGGAAGCTGCGGATAAGATCAAGTTCTACATCGGTGACGTGCGTGACCTCGCGAGTGTCAAGAATGCCATGCATGGAGTGGACTACATTTTCCATGCTGCAGCTCTCAAGCAGGTGCCGAGTTGCGAGTTTTTCCCGCTTGAAGCGGTCAAGACTAACGTGTTTGGTACGGACAATGTGCTGACCGCTGCTATCGAAGAAGGGGTGAAAAACGTTGTGTGCTTAAGCACGGATAAGGCTGCTTATCCGGTGAATGCGATGGGCACTAGTAAGGCCATGATGGAAAAGGTCATCGTGGCGAAGTCTCGCACGGTTGCCCCGGAAAAGACAAAGATTTGCTGCACTCGTTATGGCAATGTGATGTGCAGCCGCGGTTCTGTGATTCCTCTGTGGATTGACCAGATTCGTGCTGGCCAGCCGATTACGATTACCGAAGGTTCTATGACTCGCTTCATCATGAGTCTGGACGAGGCTGTGGACTTGGTGCTGTTTGCTTTCGAGAACGGTGTGTCTGGCGACATCCTGGTGCAGAAGGCTCCGGCTTGTACCATCCAGACGCAGGCCGAGGCTGTTTGCGAACTGTTTGGCGGCGACAAGTCCAAGATCAAGGTCATCGGCATCCGTCACGGCGAAAAGATGTACGAGACGCTCCTGACCAATGAGGAATGTGCTCATGCTGTAGACCTCGGCAACTTCTATCGCGTGCCTTGCGACAAGCGCGGCCTGAACTATGACAAGTACTTCAGCAAGGGCGATACGGAACGCAATACTCTTACCGAATTTAATAGCAGCAATACCAAGCTGCTGAGTGTGGAACAAGTTAAGGAAAAGCTTTTGACGTTGCAGTACATTCGTGAGGAACTGGCGAAGAAGTAATGTCTAAGATGTCACCCCGGCCTAAGGTTGGTGAGCTTAAGCCTGTGCTGAGCTTGTCGAAGTAAACCATGCCGGGGGCACCTTACACAGTGGAAAGGCGATGCCGGATCAATGTCCGGCATGACAAGCGAATGGGAATGCCTCGAAATAAGGAAAACAGATGAATATTTTAGTGACAGGTGCCAAGGGCTTTGTTGGTCGCAACTTGGTTGCGGCGCTCGAAAGTATCCGCGATGGCAAGGACCGCACTCATGCGGGTCTCGTGATAGGCGAAATTTTTTCTTACGATATTGATTCTACTCCGGAACAGCTGGATGAATTCTGCGCCAAGGCCGACTTCGTGTTCAACCTTGCTGGCGTGAACCGTCCGAAGGACAACAGCGAGTTCATGGCCGGGAACTTCGGCTTTGCGAGCACCCTGCTCGATACGCTCAAGAAGCACAATAACAAGTGCCCGGTGATGCTCAGCAGCAGCATTCAGGCGACGCTCGCAGGGCGCTTCGGCAACAGTGAGTACGGCCGCAGTAAAAAGGCGGGCGAGGAACTGTTCTTTGAATATGGTAAAGAGAACGGCGTGCGCGTGCTGGTTTATCGCTTCCCGAACTTGTTCGGCAAGTGGTGCCGCCCGAACTACAACAGCGCCGTGGCGACATTCTGCAATAACATCGCGAACGACCTGCCCATTCAGGTGAACGACCCGAACGTGGACATGGAACTGCTCTATATCGATGACCTTGTCGCCGAAATGGTTGCCGCCTTGCTGGGTGGGGAACACCATGCCGAGTTTGATGGCGTGGAAACCATTTTGAAGGAAGATGGCCGCTACTGCGCCGTCCCGACGGTTCATAAGATCAAGCTTGGCGAAATCGTGGACTTGCTCAATACGTTCCATGACCAGCCCAAGACGCTGGTGATGCCCGAAATCCCGAACAACAGTTTCGCGAAAAAGCTCTATTCGACTTACTTGAGCTACTTGCCCAAGGAAAAGGTGAGCTTCCCGCTCAAGATGAACGTGGATGCTCGCGGCAGCTTTACCGAACTCCTGAAGACGGTGAATTGCGGCCAGTTCAGCGTGAACGTGTCCAAGCCGGGAATCACCAAGGGTGAACATTGGCACCACAGCAAGTGGGAATTTTTCATCGTCGTGAGCGGCCGCGCCCTGATTCAGGAACGCAAGATTGGCACGGACGAAGTGATTGAATTCGAAGTGAGCGGCGAAAAGATTGAAGCGGTCCACATGTTGCCGGGCTATACGCACAACATTATTAATTTGTCCGATACTGAAAATCTGGTGACGGTCATGTGGGCTAACGAATCCTTTGACCCCAACCATCCCGATACCTTCGGCGAAAAGGTGGTGAAGTAATGAATATCAAGACAGACTACAGCGACGTGAAATTTGCCGACAACGGCAAGCTGAAACTCTTGATTATCGTGGGTACGCGCCCCGAAATCATCCGCTTGGCCGCCGTCATCGACAAGTGCCGCAAGTATTTCGATTGCATCTTGGCGCACACTGGTCAGAATTATGACTACAACCTGAACGGCGTGTTCTTCAAGGACTTGAGCCTCAAGGATCCGGAAGTTTACATGGATGCCGTCGGCGACGACCTCGGTGCAACCGTCGGGAACATCATCAATTGTAGCTACAAGCTGATGGTCGCCTGCAAGCCCGATGCCTTGCTGATTCTCGGTGACACGAACAGTTGCCTTTCGGCTATTGGCGCTAAGCGTTTGCATATCCCGATTTTCCACATGGAAGCCGGCAACCGCTGCAAGGACGAATGCCTGCCCGAAGAGACCAACCGTCGCATCGTCGATATCATCAGCGACGTGAACATGGCCTATTCCGAGCATGCTCGCCGCTACTTGGCTGACTGCGGACTTCCCAAGGAACGTACTTACGTGACCGGCAGCCCCATGGCCGAAGTCTTGCATAAGAATTTGTCTGCAATCGAGGCCGGCGACATCCACAAGCGTCTCGGGCTCGAAAAAGGCAAGTACATTTTGCTCAGCGCCCACCGCGAAGAGAATATCGACACCGAGAAGAACTTTACGAGCCTCTTTACCGCCATCAACAAGATGGCCGAGAAGTACGACATGCCGATTCTTTATAGCTGCCACCCGCGCAGCCGAAACCGTTTGGCTGCAAGCGGCTTCAAGCTTGACAAGCGCGTGATTCAGCACGAACCCCTCGGATTCCATGACTATAACTGCCTGCAGATGAATGCCTTTGCCGTCGTGAGCGACAGTGGCACCCTGCCCGAAGAAAGCTCCTTCTTCACGAGCGTCGGCCACCCGTTCCCGGCAATCTGCATCCGCACCAGCACGGAACGCCCCGAAGCACTTGACAAGGCTTGCTTCTTTATCGCCGGAATCGACGAGAAGTCGCTGCTCCAGGCCGTTGATACCGCCGTTACGATGAATAAAAACGGCGACTATGGCATCCCCGTGCCGGACTATGTCGAAGAAAACGTCAGTACCAAGGTTGTGAAAATCATCCAGAGCTACACCGGCATCGTCAACAAGATGGTCTGGCGGAAGTTCTAGAATCTTGCTCTTGAAATTGAAAGAGTCCCGCTATGGCGGGACTCTTTGCGTTAGGGCGTTTAATTGCCCGCGTCCGCGTTAGGGATCGAAGCCCGAAGGGCCGGGAGGGCCGCTGGTTTCCCGCGCTCGGCCCTCTAGGCGGGGAAACCGTGTCCCCGGAACATGTCCGGGGTAAAGTCCGCGCCACGGTTTCGTGCCGCGAGAGCCCGCCCCGCGCCCGCGCGGGAACGCCCTAAGGGCTACCTTTTGCGTATTTTGAATTGTACCTCCTTATCCAGAAAAGAGGTATATTGGTAAATATGAACAACTGGTCAAGGAATTGATCGTGAATAAAGATAAGATAATCGATACGTCTACAGAGTTGGCTCAGTATTTAAATGAATTGGCGAGGGATTCTGGAGTCCCTGGCTTCGGTCTTGTCGGACATTTTTGCCATGTGTTTGTTAACAAGTATTTGGAATCCCGTTTCAAGAAGTTTCTAGAAGATGCCGCCGTTGACGAGGCGTTTTTGTGTAAGATCCTGAAAAATGAAGATTATTCAAATTGTCTCTATTCCTCGCTTGAAACGGTTCGCCGGACCCATTCGAAGCTTGGCTTGGCGGTCCTTGCCCTAATCTATAGGGATTATTGGAACAAACCCGATTTTCTAATTTCTGCAATGCGAGCTTTTGCCGAGATATCGGATAATACGATAAGAAGATTTGTTGAATTGTATGAATCGGTCATCAAAAAAGGTGGTGTTATTGATTTGTTTTTTATAAAAAGAAAGGATGCTGATTTCTATTCAGAGTATAAAGAGGGGGTGGAACTGATAAACAGGAATTTCTTTTTGCAAACAACCTGTATGCGCGTAGGCAATAATAACCCAATACAGGGGACAGTCTGGAAAAATACCGAAATCTACTACAAATATTGCAAAGAGGCTATGGCGACCGTTGCTGCAGATAATCTGATGTCTTAAAATTCTGAGGCAAGGAACTTTAGCGAAAAACGCCCCAGCGGAGCAACGCTCCCGCGTTGCCCCGCTGTGCTATAATATGGGGAGTGGGCTCTTTTTGGTCGCTAATCTTCTAGGCCTCCAATAATGATGATTTTATCGGTAGCTTGTGATTTTTGATTTGTAAACTTTAATTTTTTGGAGATTTTTGTCGTTAAGCATCTCTTTTAATTGATTTTTGTTTAAAATCAGTTCAGGAAATTTAGGACCTAGTCGTATGCTCTTTAATTTTAATGGAAAATCTTCATTTAGAGGAAAATCAACAACTGGATTTATTATGTTATTATTGTCTGTTATAACCCAATTTTTTTCTATTGAATTACTTGAAGTGTTATAATAAAAAAGGAGGCGTATTTCGCGTTCTTTCTTGTATTCAAAACCTTTAAAGAAATGTTTCCATTTGTTTAGATCTTTAAACAAAAAGTTGCAAGAGAGTAATTCCTTTAATAAGTCTATTTTTTCGTGTTTTTTTGAATTATTTCCATAGTCAATTTTAAGTAAATTAAATTCTTTAGATATGTTTTTTTGTATTTCAAACGCAAGACATACACCCTTCCCGTCATCTCCGTATAGGCGCCACATGGTTAAATCGTCTTTTAATAGACTACATGAGGATATGAATATGTTGTTTTCAACTTCTGAACTTTGTCCAATGTAATTGTCGAAATAATCTTTTTCTGTTTTATCATTCATTCCTGCTAGTCCGCACATTCTATATTTGTTTTCCTTTAATGTCGAAAACAAAGACTTCAGAGAGATGTATCTGTATATTGTTTTTTTGTTCTTTTCTAAGGATAGTAGCGATTTGAAAAATAACAATTCGTTGTTCTCTATAAAGCATATTTGATTGTCTTTATTTAAAGAAATAGCTTTCTGGAAAGGAGAACCTAATTTAAATTTTTTTATGATTTCTGCACATTTTTTAATTTTTTCTTGGGATTTGCTTAATCGTTGTTTACGCTTTAAAATCCTTAATAAGGAATCAAAATTTTTTTGTTTAAAATTTTCAGTCTTACCGTTTTTTGTTTTTAATAAGAACTTTTCTCCATCTGTTATTATTCCATAGGTTGCGTTCGTTTTTTCAAGCCATTGAGGAAAGAAGGGCTTTTTTGCATTCATCCATTGAGAGTTTGGTGCAATTTCAATCAAAGCTAGAATTTGATTATTTTTGTAAATGCATATATCAAATCGATGGTAAACATTGTCAATGCGCCATAGATCTTCTTGTTTGATCGAAAATGGATCCTTGCTAAATCCATTGTCTATTAGCAGATTGAAAACATTCTCATTGATTTTTTTTTCCAATTTGCTTGATATTTTCATCTTTCATCTCTCTTTTAATGGTTACTTGCCTAGGAAACTCTTTTATGGAATATCTGTTCGCGTTTTTTAACGCTTCTTTGGCAGCTATCCATTTTTAGGACCGATTTAAAGTATACAAAATCACCTTGTCCTTGCCAATCGATATTGCATCGGAGGTAAGTTGTTTAGTGAGTCGTGCGGACTTTCGTTGTTGTAAGTAATAGTTCATCCAATTGTCTGTTACTTCTCTAACCTCCTCTAGTGTCCTGAAAATGTAAGCGTCAAGAACGGCCCTTCGGTATGACCCGTTGAACCGTTTGATATTGCTGTTCTGCGTTGGGCGAGCCGGTAGTGTGAACATGATGTTTATCCCGTTTCCTTTGTACCATTCCTGGAACTCGTGCGAGATAAATTCAGGACCTTTGTCGCAATGGCTGCTGTCCGGCTTGCCTTTCTTCCATATGACTTCCTCTAGAAAACGAATGACTCGATTTGCTGACATTGACTGCGCAATTTTCTGCGCGACGACTATACCGTCGTAGTCGTCGATGACGTTGAGCTTGCAGGAAAGCATGCAATTACGAGAGAAACATACAAAACTACTTGACAGATAATCCCCAATAGCCTAGATTTACACTAGTTGTAGATTTGGATTTTTAACTAAAAATTGGACAAGTTCGGATTTTAGAATAATGGAGTAGAGTAAAATAAGGGGTGAGAAATGGCAATACCTGACAAACATAAAGAAAAATATATCTTTCACTTCACTGATTTACGAAATCTTGATTCCATCATCAAGAAGGGCTTACTGTGCACGAATGAGAAGAATAGGCTGGGAATAGAGCACTACAATATAGCAAATCAGGCTATACAAGAACGCAGAGCGGATACGGATGTTACGGCAGGGCCTGGTGGTAAGATTCACGATTATGTGCCTTTTTATTTTTCTTCTAGAAACCCGATGCTGCTTTCTCTGCTGAATAAAAAAAATTGTGACCAAAACTTGATTATCTATCTGTGCGTCAAGATAGACCGACTTGACAAGGATGATGCTGTGTTTACCAATTCATCTGCCAATACTATCGTTCCCCCATCTTTTTATGATGATCCTAGCCATCTTGATGATTTGGAATGGAATTTGATTTCTAGTTCGAAGTGGGGTGGATGGTCTAATGAAGACAAGCATAAGAAGATGGCGGAGGCTTTTATCCATACGAAGGTTGGTATCAGTGAGATTAACGCTATTGTGGTGTACAATGAATTTGCTAAAAGGAAGGTCAAAAAATTATTTGACCAAAATGGAATACCCCCCCCTGAAATCCTTTTCCATAATCAGATGATGCCCAAGTACGACTTCTATTATACTAAGTTATTCTTTAAAGACAGGAAAGACTATAGCAAGAGAGAGTACGAAACCCTTGTCATAGGACCATGCTCTCTTTTGCATAAATACAAAAAACTAATTAAAGGTGTGAAGATAGTCAGGCAAGAAAAGCGAAAAAGTTATCCATATAAAACGGTCAAGGAGCTCGTGAAGTCCTTAAATCAGAACATAACCATACTGCCAGAGATGAAGGATACAGCAGATATCTTTCAGAATTACGCACCTCATAACGATACCGTTGGCGATCACACTAAGAAAGTGGTTGAAGAGATACAGAAAACCGAATATTATCAGAATACTTCAAAAGAAGTGAAGAGTGTATTATTGCTGGGAGCTTATCTCCACGATATAGGAAAAGGCCCGGCAAACAAGTGGGAAAATGGACAAATGAGTCGGGCTTATCTCGACCATCCTGCCGATGCCATACCTATGCTCAAACGCATACTGACTGAAGATATAGAGGAGCTGAGTAATGATGAGATACGCAGACTTTGTATGCTTGTAGTTTATCATGACCTTATTGGCGAATGCTGCGAGAAAGGTCGCGACATGCAACAGATTGCCGATTTGATTGAGGACGGGGATGATTACGATATGCTGACAGCTATATCAATAGCGGATACAACTGCTATCATGAGTTGCTGGGGAGAGAATATAATTAACGATGCAAAAACTATGAAAGATAAAGTAATGAAACTTATGAACAGGTAATTATGGCAAAGCAAATCAAATACGCTTTCCACTTGACGCATATAGACAACATGCCGCACATTGTGCGGTACGGTTTGGCATGTACAACATCACTTCTACACGATGAACACCATGTGAGCATCGGCGACAACCAAGTCATTAATCGTCGAAATGAAAGTTCCGTCAACGACAATCGCTTAAGCGACTTCATACCTTTTTATTTCGGCCCCCGTTCACCCATGTTATATGTGATACAACATGGCTACAATGGTGTACACCGTGTAAAACCAGAGAATATAGTTTACTGCGTAGTCGGAATTGATGATATTATCAAAGACAACGTGGACTGTATTTTCACAGATGGTCAAGCATTGAGCGGGCTAACCACATTCTATAAGAAGAACCAGTTGTCACACCTCAATGACATAGTGAAATATGACGATGTGTATTCTTCGCAGTGGAATCTTGAAAGCGACCTTGATCTAAAACGCCGAAAAGAGGCTGAATTGCTGATAAAACAAAATTTAGCTCCGAAATATGTGAAAGGATATGTTGTTTATAATGATACGGCTAAACAACGATTAGTAAACACGGGCGTCGCCTTGGAAAAAATCTTCGTTGCACCAAGTTATTATTTTTAATAAGGCATACTATGATACACTATGTAAAGGGAAACCTGTTGGAGAGCAAGGCAGAAGCCTTGGTCAACACGGTAAATACCGTCGGAGTGATGGGTAAAGGAATAGCCTTGCAGTTTAAGGAGGCGTATCCGGAGAATTTCCGAGTCTACTATAACGCCTGTCGAAAAAAAGAACTGCATATCGGGAATGTATTGATTGTAGAAGATTCCAACCTGACCAGCGGTCCTAAGATTATAGTGAACTTCCCAACCAAAACTCATTGGCGGTATCCGTCTGAATATTCATATATAAGGATGGGCCTACAATCACTACGCAGGGAAATAATCTCTCGTCATATCCGTTCAATAGCAATCCCCCCACTAGGTTCACACAATGGCGGTCTTGACTGGTTTCGGGTAAAACAGATGATAGAACTAGCCCTTGCTGATGTTAAATGTGAAATATATTTATATGAACCGTCGGAAGCCATAGTGGAACGGATGAAGGCCGAACGTGTAAAATTGACCCCAGCAAGAGCCATGCTCTTGCTGATGTTTGCCGACATGAATCGTTGTGGAGAGTTCGCTTCTGTCTTTGCCGCAGAAAAACTGATATACTTTTTGCAGCGATTAGGCGCAAAAAACATCTTCCACATAGAATTCAAACCCTACCATTATAGTCCTTACTCTGGTGGAAAAGTGGCGCATATGCTTTACTATATGAACGGCAGTTATGTAAAAGGGATGGGAGGCATGAATGCACGACCATTTGATTACATTTGGCTGACCGATGACGCGGCATCAGAGGCTCAGAAATACATTGGTGATTATAAAGACAGCCAATTGCGCAAAATATGTGACAAAGCGAAGAACTTCCTGCGAGGTGATTATTCAAATTATTCATTAGAACTGCTCTCTACCGTGGATTACTTGTTAGAAAGCCAACCCGAAATGCAGGGATGGAAAAATGCCGACGAGGGCAAAGTAACAAACTTCCTCATGCAAAAGATTCAGCAATGGAGCAGTCGTAAGGAGAAGTTGTTCACGCCTTCGCTTGTAGCCTCTGCTATGAAAAAATTAAAGGACATCTAAAGGAATATATTTACCGTTACGAATCAGAAAGATTGGTATACAGGTAGTGTCACGAGTCTTTCGCAAAAATAGTTTGTCACAATATCAGATATAGGCTGAAGGATGAGTTGATTTCGTCTATTTTGATGGCTACAATTCTTTCGTGGAATTTAAGAAAGAAAATGTACGGTTGTCGTCGGTTCTTGCGTAAAGTCTTTGTGCGGTGAAACTATGACTGTACTAGGACGTGTTTGAAAAGAGAGGCTGACGCCCCTCTTTTTGCTTGGGGCCCGACTTTTTTTGGGAGTGGGCTGGAAATATGAAAAAGCAGTCAGACACAGGGCCTTTGCGTAAAAAGTTTTTTACGTAGTTTGAGGGCGAATTGGCGAATTTAACCTAAAAAAGGCAAAGATGACTCTTTAAATCGACGATTGAGTGCTAATTGATATTCAAAATCGACCGGTAATGTACTAGTAATCCTGTATAATACAATAAACACCCTTTCTTCGGTATTGGAGAAGGAATTTTAATACCTCTGAGAGGCTCTTGATATCTTGGAGGGAAACAGAACCGTTTAAAAAAGGAGTTCATTATGAGTCGAATAAAACATATGATGGAAGAAAGAAATGCTCTTTATGGCGTTGCCGCGGATGCTTTGGAACGCGTTGGCGCAATCAAAACCTGTGTGGCTCATGGAGATAGGTATCTTGTAGATGAGTCCAAATTGGTGGATGCGTATAAATTGGGTAACTCCTGGATTTCAAAGGGGCTCGTGAGCTGCTGTAGGAGGGAACTCACGGATGCAATGAAGGAAATCCTGGAAATGACCCCGGAGGAATGCTCTAGTTGTGCGAATGTAATGTACGATGACGATTGATAGATTCTGTGTAATTTCGCAACAAGATGGGCTATTGCCCTACTTGTTGCTTTTTGTGTTAAAAATAGATATTGACTTTTGTTCCCTTTTTATTTAAATTAACGAGAAATAGTGTAAAAATGTGCAAGGGCACTAAAAGACACTATTTTATAAACAGGGTGTTGTCCATGTAATGGAGACTTGGATGCATCTGAAGAAGGATGAAAAATGAAGTTTATTACATCGACAAATTTGAATAATTGGGCGGATACAAAAGAATGTCAGCAACTTTTACCAGAATTGGTAAGAAAGTTAATAGAGGCGTCTGTATCAAATCTTGTCAGACTTTCATTTCCTTCGGGAGATGCTGTTGCTCTTCCTGGGTGGGACGGGATCGTTTCTTGCGAGGAATGTATTGACCTAGTCCCAGAGGGAATTTCTCTTTGGGAATGTGGTGCAATGGGAAATGTGAAGAACAAATTAGATTCAGATTTTGAAAAGCGTAATAAAGATCCTCGTGGTTATGATAAAAGTTCTGCAACATTTGTTTTGGTTACCCCTAGGATTTGGAACGGCGCTGAAAAATGGATGAAAAATCATCAAGATGGCTGGAAGAAAATTGTTGTCTATACTGCCATTGAATTGGAAAGATGGATAGAGCAAAATCCTTCTGTAGGGATGTGGCTTGCTGAAAAACTAAGAATTCTTCCTGCTGGAGGCTGCGTTCTTCCTGAATCATATTGGGAAAAATGGGCGCAGGGTGAAAACATCTCTTTACCCTACCAAATAGTTTTGCCTGGAAGAGAGATTGTTAGCAAAAAAATTATTGAAGCGTGTACAACCCCCTCATTATTAGTACTACAAGCTTTGACACATAATGAATGCATTGCTTTCGCTATAGCAAGTGTTTTGACATGTGAGCTGTCACATTCATTAAAGTCAAGATTGGTTGTCGTGACAGAGAAAAATGCTCTTGAAGATTTAGTAAGTCATTATGATAATCTCATTATTTTGACAACGTTAACAGAAACTCTTCAATACACTATTAAGCGGGGCCATAGCGTTATTGTCGCATCAACTCCAGCTGATCAGATAAAAGGTGCGGTCTCTTTGCCGATTATAGAAAAACAGGGCTTTGTTAAAGCTCTTGTTGATGTAGGTATAAGTGAAATTGAGTCCAGTGAATTAGCCAAGAAAGCAATGCGTGATGTTAACATCTTAAGAAGATTTCTTAAGATTTCATTTGAGAAACCTAAATGGGCAGAGCTTTCAGTATTATGTAAATTACTTCCGGCGATTCTTGCTGGAAAATGGAATGGTAATTTAAAAGGTGATAGGGAATTACTTGAAATTCTCTCGGGTAAAAGTTATGAAGATTTTGAAATTGATTTACAGCCTCTTTTGAAAGAAGTAGATTCGCCAATAATTCATAGAGGGAGCATATGGCGTATTCGTTCTCCATATGAGGTAATGACATATGCAAAGAGTATTCTAACAGATTCTATGATGGAAAAATACAGGCGAATCTGTTTGTTCTTAATTCAAGATGATGATCCTGATGCTGTTAAAAAAATGAAAAGCGAAATTTTTATACATCAGGATTATAAACGGAAGTATTCTTCTGTGATAAAGACTGGCGTTTTTCAGAATCTCATTCTATTGTCTTTGGAAAATGATCAGTATGCCCCAAAATTTTGGGTTGAAGAAATATTAAAAGAGATGCTTGATAATTGGACTTTGACTAGGTTTTTATCAAACAGGAGTAATCTCGAAACATTGGCAGAGGCATCTCCACAAGCATTTCTTCATCTGATGGAATCTATGCCGGACGATGTTACTGCTGAGATTTTTACGCCTCGAAAACAAACATTTTGGCCTGATAATATTTATTATGCGGAACTGCTTTTTTCGCTTGAAATGCTAGCTTGGGATGATGAATGCCTCAATTGTGTTACTAAGTTGCTCTTGCGTTATTCAAAATACAAAAATGAAAGTAATTATTCTAATAAACCAATTAATTCCTTACTCAGCATATACAGGTTATTTCACCCGCAAACAAATGCAACATTTGCAAGCCGAATGAGCTTGCTGAAAGCGTTATCAACGGAGTATAAAGAAATAATCTTTAAACTGTGCGTGAGTATATGTGAATCTTTGGGAACGGGGTGGTTCAATGATAATACCCATTATAAATGGAGAATGTTTGGAACGTCTGAGCAAAATTCATCAGGTGTTGTAAAAATGGATGACATTGATGTTGTTGTTCAGTTGATGCTGCAATGCTGCGAACCTACGGCAGAAAATCTTTCAACAATCTTTGAATTGTCCTTTAACCATAATGTAGGTAAAAACGAGGCCTTTGTTGTTGATTTTATAAGAAATCACTTGGTTGATTTTGAGGATAGGCAAATTGTTGCAGACACATTAAGAAAAGAAATAAATCATTACATGGCATATCCAAATTCTTGCAGGTCTTTATCCAGCGCCGATTTGGATATGTATACTTCTTTACTCAAGGATATTGAACCTAAAGATGCCATAAATAAAAACTTGTGGTTGTTTGAAAGCTCGTATATTCAGTTACCTCATAAACGAACGGAAGACCTTGATTATGAGCAGGAGCATCGTGAACTGTTGAATGTGCGATGTAAAGTAGTTAAAGAAATCATTGATATGCAAGGTAATGAAGGCATTTGGGACTTGGTAAATGCGGCTAAATGCTTAGAGAGTGTTGCTGAATGCGTGGTGAATGTTCTGGGACGTGGCCTGTATGAGACCGTTTGTCGGAAGTATAAATCAAAACAGGTTTGTGAAAATTTTGCTCAAGCGTATTTCAGAACATTGTTTTGTAAAGAAACCGATGTATACCCCAAAATAGCTCGCCAAACGGTTGAAAAAGATGCCGATATGGCTGTTGTTCTATATGCGCCGTACTATAATCGAAATTTGGCTTCTGTTGCTGAAAATTTTGGAGAAAAAATAAAAGAACAATATTGGAAATTTGTAGATGTTAGATTTTTAGAAATAGAAAATAGTGCAGATGTTGTTCGAGAATTAGTAAATGTTGGTCGATATTCTGACGCAATTGATGTGATATGGCATAATATAAAAACGATTGAAATGAGTGATGTTGAGATAGCTAGGATTGTTTTGGGGCGAATAATGGGTTGTGAAGAACCTCTTGCACGTTTAGATATGTATAATCTGAAAAAGATATTAAATAAATTGGAAAAATCGGATGATTCTGAAATTATAAGCATTTTAGTTCAGGTTGAATTTTATTTATATGAACATCTTGAACATTGTAAGGATATGGCTAAGTCAAGATTGATTAAGGAGCTAATGAGTAATCCAAATTTAATGATTGAACTTATAGAAAATACTTATAAGGCTGACGATGGAACTTGTGATGTTGTAGAGGAAAATTCTCTTGAAAATAGAAAAATTATAGCAAGGCTTGCATGGCGTATTTTTCATTATGGATGTTCTTTAACGCCGGGTGTCAATGATGAAGGAAAATTCGATGAGGTTGCCTTATTGAATTATATAGATCAACTTTATGCGTTGTCACGCCAGAAAAAAAGAACAAAAGCAACTGATTTTATAGTAGGTTTTATGCTGGGGGATGGCTTTTGTAGTGGAAAGTATCCAATAGATGTTCTTGGCAAAATTGTTGAAAAATTAAAAAATGACATAGTAGATGAACATATTAGAGTCAGAATTTATAATAGCCGTGGTGTTGTGACTCGTTCGTGTAATGAAGGTGGAGAACAAGAACGAAAGTTAATCAATAAATACAAGGAAATTAAGAAGCAAACGCAATTTTTATATCCACGAATGACAAAAATATTCAATGAGTTGATAGACGGTTATAGTCATGAAGCTTCACGAGAGGATGAAAATGCATATATGATGGACTTAGAATTTTAAATGTTTTTTCTGCATTGGGCCTATAGCCATTTGGTTACTTGATCCCTTTGTGGCTGGACTGCGTACGGGCTTAATGCCTGAGTTAATTAAAAAGGTTATATTAGCAATTATGGATTTTTGTACCCTTACTACCGACCAGTTTCTTAATTCTACGTTCCTTAACACTTGCGTGTTAGGCTTGTTTTCTTTTCTGCTCGCAGTGGCAACTGTTGTAATTGCAGTATGCCAATATCGTTTTCAAAAGAAGAACCAAGAGCAAAAACTTTTACTGGATCGAGAAAACAGAATTCTCGATATCTATAAAGTCTTTGCTGATTGTGGCCGAGTCTTTATTACGAATTTTCCGAGTGTAAATCTCAAGTTGGGAATTTTACCAAATGAATCGGATGTGAAAAAGCAACAGGAACATCGAAGGTTGGTTTGCAATACGTTTGGTATGGCTAGACTGATTTTTAAATCTGATCCGACGATTTTAGCTCAATTAGAAAAGATTATGAAACGATTCCTTGAACTGAGTTCAAAGGAATTACAGGTTGTCCTTGCTCAAAGAGAAGTGTTTATGAGAGCGTTTGAACAGGTTAGGGTTGCTTTTGCGGATAAGGGTGTTGCCACTTTGCAAGATGTCTGGTTGAATCAAGAAGCGTTTGATATGTTGAACAAATTGAACTATACGCAAGACGTTATGGACCTAGAAAGAGAGATTGAGTCCTTCTGGCATAACGAACTTTCCGATGAAAATTTCGACAAGTGTTTCAAACCGTATATCAGTGAAATTCCGAGGAATGACGCATGAATGTAAATGGAAATGTAAAAGATAATTTCCGTCTGCTTATTCATGTTTTTGAAGTGCATTTGATGTTAAATATGAGTAATCTGTGATTTGAAGAGGACATTTTGTAATAATTTTTTTTTTTTTGGGGGGGGGACACTAGGTGTGATGCTAATCCCAAAAGTTGGACACTGCTTTAGAGGTTTGTATCACCGCGCGGTGTTTTGCGTTAGGGATGGAAGCCCGCAGGGCCGGGAGGGCCGCCCGTATCCTGCGCTCGGCCCTCTAGGTGGAAAATATCGAAGGCGAGTGAGCGAAAACATGCTGGCATGTTTTCGTATCCGAGCCGAGTATTTATGCCGCGAGAGCCCGCCCCTGCGCAGCAGGGAACGCCCGTAAGGCTCAGCGCGGTCGAGTCCGGAATGGCGGCTCTGTCTGTCGGTGTAAGCTTCCCCATAAATCCATTTTGTCACAAAGTGTCAAAAAGGATTATTTATTTTTAGGGAATGAACTTCGGTGAGGAATATCCTTATGATTGATGTAGAAGAATTGCTGCGGTCAAATACTGAGACAGAGGTCCTTGAATTCAAAGAGGCCAAGTTCAATTATGATACGAACAAGTTGGGCAAGTATTTTTCTGCATTGGGAAACGAGGCGAATTTGGCGGGCAAAGACCGTGCTTATCTGTTATTTGGCGTCAAAAACGATAAGACTGTTGTTGGAACCCAGTTGTCCGACGCTGAAATTAACAATTTCAAGCACGAAATAGCGAATCACACTTCGCCGACGATGTCCTTTATCGATGTGGGGCGTTTTTCGATTGGCGGGAAGGTTGTTCTTTGTTGCGTTATTCCGGCGGCTCCGCAGGGTATGCCGATTGCATGGAAAGACCATTTTTACGGTCGCGAAGGCGAGAGCCTGGGTGGCTTGCATATTGGTGAAATCGAGCGCATCCGAAACCAGACGGTATTTAGAGACTGGAGCGTCAAGGTTGTAGATGGAGCTTCGATTGACGACTTATCCAAAAAGGCTATTGATGTTGCTCGCAGACAATATGCGGAGAAAAATCGCCGCCTGAAAAAAGAGATTCTAGGGTGGAGCGACAAGGTCTTTTTGAATAGGGCCAGGCTCACGATTAACGACAGAATCACAAATGCGGCAATTTTGCTGTTGGGCAAGCCCGAAGCAGAACACTTTATAAGCCCTGCGCAGGCAAAAATAACATGGATTCTGAAGGATCGTGATGGGGTAGAAAAGGATTATGAGCATTTTTCTTGCCCGATAATTCTTTCTGCCCAGCAGGTTTTCAAGAAAATTCGCAACATTACGTATCGCTATATGCAAGAGGGTTCACTTTTCCCTGAAGAAGTCTTGCAGTATGACCCGTATTTGATTCGCGAGGCCTTGAATAACTGCATTGCTCATCAGGACTATGCTTTGGGCGGAAAAATTATTGTTGTCGAAAACGAAGATGGGTGTTTGACTTTCAAGAACTCGGGCGACTTTATTCCGGGCTCTGTTGAAAATGTGATAGAATCTGATGCGCCTGAGTCGGTGTACCGGAATCCGTTTCTTGTATCGGCGATGGTGAATTTGAATATGATTGATTCGGTTGGCAGCGGAATAAAACGTTTGTTTGATATCCAAAGAAAGAAATTCTTCCCGCTTCCGGATTTTGATTTTTCGGGCCATACGGTGAAACTTACGCTTTATGGAAAGATTCTTGATATGAAATATGCGCGGGCGCTAGCGAACAACGAGAATCTTTCTATTAAAGAGGTTATGCGCCTGGATGTGGCCCAGAAGAAAAACTTTGCAGAACGAAAAAATGCAAGCGTAGAATCGGTGGCGAATCCAATGAATGCTGCGGCAACTACGACTTTTGCACAGACTTTTGCACAGACTTTTGCACAGACTTTTGCACAGAAAATCCGTTCCAGATTCAAACAGGAATCGTCCTTCAAAAAGGCTTGTGATGGTTGCTTCCGCTTGATAGAATTTGTAAACCAAAATCCGAATATTTCATCGGGAGAATTGGCTGAATCGCTAAATCTTAGCCGTCGAACGGTTGCCACATACCTTAAATACCTCGTTGATGCGGAACTACTAAAACGCATTGGCCCCGACAACGGCGGCTACTGGGTAGTTCTGGGTGATGGTAAATAATGGCAATGACTGTTTTCCCAGCATCCCGCGTTAGGGATCGAAGCCCGAAGGGCCGGGAGGGCCGCTGGTGTCCTGCGCTCGGCCCTCTAGGCGGGGAAGCCGTGGCCCCGGAACAAGTCCGGGGTAAAGTCCGCGCCACGGTTTCGTGCCGCGAGAGCCCGCCCCTGCGCAGCAGGGAACGCCCGTGGATTTTCTCTAATTTTTGGGAAAAAGTCCATTTTGACACTTTGTGACAAAACGGGAATGTATATTTAGGGTGTCCTATCACGAGTATTGTTGCATTTTGGTTGAGTTAATTCTATATTTAAACTATGGCACTTGAAATCAGACCTATACCGACCTTGAAGGGGCAAGAAGCCCTTGCGTTCGCCCTGGCGGCCGAACGCGCTACAAAGGTGCGCGGAAAGCAGGACTTTTCCGAACAGATTCGTAAGGCTGATTTGATTTTGAAAGAGGCCGGATTCATTTGATTCTAGAAAAAGATTTTCTTTTTCGCCGCTATAACAAGGATCTTGCTGGAAAACTCCCTGCCTTTGATTGTGGCGACGAAGACCTTAACGCTTTTTTTCAGGAAGATGCTTTTAATTACGATGCCCAGTTGCTTGGCCGTTCGTATTCTACAATAAAGAAGATGTTCTGCATTTTTATTCAAATGACAACAACAAGTTTTCCTTTCTTTTTAAGGAAGAATGTCAAGAGAAGTTGTATAACAGCGTTCCTACGGACGAAATTCTCAAAACTAGGCAGATGTACTTCGATTTGGCAACGCTCCTGTAAAGTGTTAGTTTTTGTTATTTTTGATAGAGGATAAAAACATGGCTTTGCCTATTAGCAACATACCGATTCTGACGGGGGCGGCTGCGGCGTCTTTCGTAGAGAATGCGAAGGCTGCCGAAGAGAACCGTGGTTTCATCGACTTCACCCGACAGCATGCCGAGTGGAGTGGTTTTGATATGCGTAATGCCGCTCGTATTGCTAAGCTGAGGGCCGAAGGCAAATGGCCTTTCTAGAGTTGGCAACTTCCGTGGGAGAAACGCGAACTACTTGACTACATCAAACAGTGGTTCGTCGATCCTGACAACAAGACGGGTTGCCGTTATCTGGTAGTCGATCCCTACAATCAGTCGGTTCCTCTCGCATTCTACGAGGCGAACGGTTTTTATCCTGAATCTCAGCCCGATTTGACCTTTTGTTCGTAATTCGCGTGTCATAAATTTTACGCACAAATTGATTTTTTTATATTTGGGCGAAAATTTGGAGATTACGATGACCGATAACGAACAACAGATTAACGTCGCGGGTGGACTGCAGACTCCTGCTAATAATACGATTACATTGCTGGACGCCCTTTTTATTTTGTGGCGGCGCCGCTATTTTTTGCTGCTGTTTATCTTGGCGGGTGCCGTTATCGGCTTGGCTATTGGCCAATGGAGTCGTCCGCAGTTTACAAGTGACGCTTTGTTGCAGATTGACCCTAAGGGGAACAAGGCGGCAAACCGCGCGATGGGTGAGATGGGGGCTATTCTTGATGTGGCAAGTCCGGCTGATGCTGAAATTGAACTTATCAAGAGTCGCTTGGTGTTAAGTTATGTGGTGGCAGAAGAACACTTGGACTATTCGGCGACACCGGTGAGTGCTCTGAATCGCATGTTGCACCGCGAAGGCCGTATGGATATCGGTTATCTGTTTATCCCGAAAGTGGCTCGTGGCGAAAAATGGTATGCCATAGTAACGGGGGAAAACTCGTATGCGGTTTATTCCGAGGATGAATCTAAGCTGGTCGAAGGGAATGTGGGCGAGTTGCTTAAGGCCCAGTATGCGAATGATACTTTGCAGATTCGCGTGGACTGTATTCTTAAAGCGTCGGTTGGAGAAAAATTCAGGATAAGTCAATTGAATCCTCTGCTTGCGGTTCGAACTCTTTCGAGGTCTCTAAAGGTGGCCGAAAAGGGGAAGCAGACGGGGGTGATTGGTGTGTCGTATTCGCACCGCTATGCCGACCGGGCCGCTTCGATTTTGAACACGATTGCAAATACCTACGTGCGCCAGAATGTAGAGATGCGTAGTGCTGATGCCGCGAAAACTTTGGAATTCCTGGAATCGCAGTTGCCGGCTATTAAGGCAAAACTGGATACATCAGAAAAGATTTTGTCGGACTACCGCTTCCATATTGGTTCTGTCGATATGACGGGGGAGACTCGCGCGCATTTGGATAAAGAAATGGATTTGCAACGCCAGTTGCTTCAGTTGGAACAGCAGCGCCAGCAGGTGACGCGCTTGTTCAAGGAGGAACATCCTTCGGTGCAGACGATTGTAAAACAGCAAAATCAGTTGCGCGGTGAACTGAGTCGCCTTAGAAAAAGTGCGGAATCGATGCCTGCCACTCAACAGGAGCTTATCCGCTTGCAAGAAAATGTGGCGGTCAACAATTCTCAATACACCACCATGTTGAACAACATTCAGCAATTGCGCGTGGTGCGCGCTGGTGAGGTGGGGAATGTGCGCGTTGTTGATTTTGCGCAGATTGAACCGAAACCGAGTAAACCCAAGAAGATGAATATTTTGATATGCTCCGTAGCGGCAAGTTTCATGCTGGGTGTGCTGTTGGTGTTCGTGCGTCGCATGATGCGTAATGGTGTGCGTAGCTCTCAGGAACTGGAACAGGCGACTGACGTGAGCGTGTATGCCAAGATTCCGGAAGCGAATAATCGCTTTTTGCGCGATAAGCGTCATGAGCTCACTTTGATAGAGTCTTCGCCGAACGACCAGGCGAGCGAGGCTTTCCGTACGTTGCAGACCGCTCTCGATTTTTCGCTTTCTAATGGGCAAAAGGTGGTCATGGTGTGCGGACTGGTCCTGGGTGTGGGGAAGAGCTTTGTGTCGAAGAATTTGGCGGCGGTGTATGCCATGAATGGCAAACGCGTGCTCTTGATAGATGCCGATATGCGCAAGGGTGTTATTCGTAGTTCTAAGCTTGCGGGCCTTGCCGAGACATTGTCGGGGAAGGTTGCTTGGCGTGATGTCGTGGCAGACACTAGACTTGAAAATCTTTTTGTGTTGGGGTGCGGCAAGCGGCTAATGTCGCCTAGCGAACTTTTACGTCATGACAAGTTTAAGGAAATTCTTGCCGAGATGAAGGCGGAATACGACTTGATCTTGGTGGATACCCCGCCAGTCAGTTTGGTGACGGATGCCGAGTTGATTTACCCGGAGGTGGATTTTGCCTTGATGGTGGTGCATTATGGATCGGATTCTGTGAGCCAGATTAAAGAAAGTCTTTCGAATTTGCGCCGGTATGCCGACAAACCTTGCGCTTTTGTCATGAACCATTGTGAATACGGGCCGGGTAATTATGGTTACGGGTACGGGTATTATGATAGGAGCTATTTTGGCAAGGGAAACTACGGAAAAACGTTGTATGTAACGTAATTTTTTGCTTTGCTAGGCTCGGAAGAGGGCCTGTAAACAGTCCTGTTTCACTCGCCTTACGCAAAAGATGTTCTCTCCATTTACTAAATTTTCCCGCGTAAAACTCAAATACAGGAACCGTTATGGAAAACATTACCCAGATTTGGAAAAAGATTCAGGCCCCGGAATTCAACCCCGCTACGGACATGAATCTGGTTGAACAAGTGAAACAGGTCGCTCTGACTTCTCAAGACCCGGCTAAGGTGAGTTTCGGTACTTCGGGCTGGCGCGGCGAGATCGGCTCTGAATTCACTCTTCGCAACCTCCAGGTTGTCGGTGCTGCAATTGTTCGCATGTACCGCGAAGCGACTCCGGAATTGTTCGAATCTCTCGGTGTGAAGGACTTTGCCGAACTCCAGAAGCGTGGCGTGGTCATCGGTCACGACAACCGCTTGCTGGGTCACGAGTTCTGCGAGGCTGTCGCAGACCAGTTTGCAAAGGCTGGCGTGAAGATTTATTACGGTGGCGAAATGCCGACTCCGGAATTCTCCGCTGCTATCGAGATGCTCGGTGCTGCCTGCTCCATCAACATGACTCCGAGCCATAACCCGAGCCACTATAACGGCATCAAGTTCAATCCGGCCGACGGCGGTCCTGCGGGTCCGGAAATCACGAACGTCATCACGAAGCTTTCTAACGAGATGATGGCGACTTGGAAGTTCGAACCGGTCTCCAAGGTTGACTGGGAAATCATCGACTCCCTCAAGATTTACAAGGAATTTTTGGTCAAGCAAGGCACTATCAAGTTCGACCGCATCAAGGACTTTATTAAGAAGGGGCGCCTCACGCTCGTGTGCGACCACGTGCATGGTTCCACGCGTCGTCGTCCGGCTGCTCTTCTCGACAATCCGGAATGCCTCATTACGCTCCGCAACGAAGACGATTCTTTGTTCGGCGGTATCGCTCCGGAACCGTCCAGCAAGAACTTGGAAAAGGTCCGCAAGGTCTTGGACGAGAGCAAGTCCTGGTTCCGCCTGGGCTGCATCTTCGACCCGGATGGTGACCGTATCCGTTTCTACGACGGCACTCGCGAAATCGACATGAACCAGTTCGGTGCAATCGCTTTCCACTACATGGCGACTTGGCGCAAGGAACAGGGCTGTGTGGCGAAGTCTGTCGCAACGTCCAACTTCGTGAATATCATCGCCGAAAAGCTTGGCGTGCCTGTGATGGAAACGCCGGTGGGCTTCAAGAACTTCCGCCCGTGGCTCAGCCGCAATGCCAAGCAGAAGGCTCTCGTGGCGTTCGAAGAATCCGACGGTATTTCCGGCCTCAACAACACGCTCGAAAAGGATGCCCAGTTCGGTCTCCTCATGGCTCTTGAAATTCTCGCGACGACGGGCAAGAATCTCGGCGAATATCTCGATGCTTTGTACGAAGAATACGGCCGCTTCTATCCGACGCGTTCTGGTTTCGAAGTCGACAAGTCTTTGGTCGGTGAACCGCTCAAGGCCAAGGTGAACGCCATTGCCGATATCGCTAAACCGGGTGCCAAGGTCATGGTCGGCGCAAACGAAAAGACTGTGAAGCAGCTCCTTACGCTCGACGGCGTGAAGGTCATCTTCGACGACGATTCCTGGATGCTGGTGCGTCCGTCGGGTACGGAACCGAAGGTCCGTATTTATACGGAATGCCGCAACCCTGACGAAAAGGATCCGATGTTCGAAGCTGCAAAGGCTCTCTTCTTCAAGAATTAAGAATAAGTTAATGGAGTGGATTAGGAAATGAAAAAAATTCTAACGGTCATCTTCCTCGCATGCGCTTTTGTGTTTGCGCAGGAAGGCTCCATCAAACCTGGATTTCAGGCTTTTGCCGGTGCTCTCATCAAGCTCAAGAAGGCTGAACACGGTTTCCACAAGTTTAGGCTCAAGGTCGATGTGGCTCCGTGGGCTTTTGTTGCGGAAGGCGAGGTGCAGGCTCCCGGTGGAGATTCCGATGTCCTTATAACGGCTCTTTTCGACAGGGCGCTCTACGCTGTGCTCGCCTACATTCCGGACAAGATTGCTGCCGGTTCCGATGGCGAGGAATACAATGTGGGCTTCTTCGATATGATGCTCTACTATGACGAGGAACCGACTAGAATTCGTAACTTGTCGTTCAAGCTTTTGCCACCGGCGAATGACAGCTGGGCTCAGAGCATTTTGGATGATGCTCTCCAGTCCGGTTCGCTTTTGGGCAAAATCTGGAGCGGAAAGTATGAACGTGAAATTACCAAGGCCTCCGCTGTTCCTATAGACAAGGCAAAGCTCGTTGCTATGCAACAGAAGCGTGCTGAGGAAAAGGCAAACAAGCGTGCTCGCGAGGCCGCTGAACGTTCGAATAGACAAAGCAGCGACAAGGTCAAGTTCAAGTCCACAAGAAATGATGACCTAGATTGCAATAATCGTAGGCTTACTCCAAAGCAGAGACGCCTTTGCAAGATGAACGGGAAATCTTATTAAATTTTATAAAAATCCAACTAGAGGTAAATTATGTCCGGTCACTCCAAATGGGCCACCACCAAACGCAAGAAAGCCAAAACCGACGTAGCTCGCGCCAAGGCTTGGAACAAACTTATTAAGGAAATTTCTATCGCTGCTAAGCTCGGCGGCGGCAACCCCGACGCTAACCCGCGTCTCCGTGCTGCTATCCTCAAGTCCAAGAGCCAGAGCTTGCCGACCAAGAACATCGAAAGTGCCATTGCCAAGGGTACGGGTGCCAATTCCGGTACCGAAATGACGGAACCGCTGTACGAAGGACGCGGCCCGGCCGGCATCGCCATCATGGTGCAGTGCATGACCGACAACAAGGTCCGTACGGTTGCCGAAATCCGCAACATCTTCAACAAGAACAACGGTTCCATGGGCGAATCCGGTTCCGTTTCTTGGGCATTCACCTACAAAGGCGTGATTGTCGTTGACGCTGAAAAGTATCCGGAAGACCAGATCATGGACCTCGTTCTCGAA
>Ga0129307_1000676_pt1 | contig 48501 bp, 41 predicted proteins | sample P1105metagenome_FD_94437 | JGI IMG/M metagenome (GOLD analysis project Ga0129307, IMG submission 94437) | Capybara group fecal microbial communities from Wisconsin, USA - P1105 metagenome | ecosystem: Host-associated > Mammals > Digestive system > Large intestine > Fecal | place: USA: Wisconsin...
AATCAAAAAGACGCATCCGATAACGAATGCGTCTTTTAATCTCAAAATATATGTTCTATTTTGCTGCTTCTTTTTCAAGGAACATGTGAACACCTGCTGCAAGTGCAGCACCTGCCAAAGGTCCTACGATAAAGATCCACAATACTTTAATGGGTTCTGCGTTTCCTGCGATAAGAGCTACTAAAGCGGGACCGAAGCTTCTTGCGGGGTTAACGCTTGTTCCTGTAAGTGCGATACCGAAAATATGGATAAGAACAAGTGTAAGACCTATAATAAGTCCTCCAAAAGAGCCATGGTTTGCTTTCTTGCTGGTAACTCCGAGAATTACCAAAACGAAAACAAATGTAAGAACCACTTCAACGATAAGGCCTGCGATTACATTGCCGTTAACACCTGCCAGACCGTTTGATCCGAATCCGCCTGTAGCATCTTCAATTTCGGCAACACCGAAAATCAAAGCAAGAATTCCTCCGCCAAGCCATGCACCGAGGCACTGAGCCAAAACGTAAAGACCAAAGTCCTTTCCGCTCATGCCCTTGTTCATGAATACAGCGAGAGAAACTGCGGGATTGATATGGCATCCTGAAATATTTCCCACACAATATGCCATACCTACGATAACCAAACCGAAAGCAAGAGCTGTGAGCAGATATCCGCCCCAGTGTTCGCATCCGGTAATCATTGCGGTTCCGCAGCCAAATGTCACAAGAACACAGGTACCGATTAATTCAGCAATAAATTTTTTCATATAATTCCTCCTCTTCTTTTATAAAAATCCGCCTGACGGCAGTTTTTAACATAATCATTCCTTCACTTCGACTGCTTCGGGAAGTTTCCCTTTGTTATTGAATTTTTCCTTTATCGAATCAAGAATATTCTCGGGAAGAGAAAAAACTTTTTCAATAAGAAAATCGAGAGTTTTTTCTATAAAATGAAAAATAATTCTGCTTAATATAAATACAAATATAAACGGAGCAACCGCACAAATAAATATACAGGTTAAAGTAATCATGCACGCCTCCCATATTGTCATGGATTAAGTGTGAAAAAATCTTTTTTTATTATACAACAAAATGACAATTTAAACCATAATGCTTTATTTTCTTATTTTATTTATTTGTCGTGATAACGGCTATCGCACAGGGCATTTTGCCTTCCACGACAAAATATTCAACATCTTTGTATCCCATGTCTTCAAAGAATTGTTTATACGACTCAAAATCAAACTGTCTTTTAAAATTCGCACCCAGCTTATCCAGGATACCGATAACTCTCATTGAAGATTCGGTGACCATGTTGATGTATGTCGGAATTATGATTTTACCGCCGGGTTTAACCACTCTTTCAAGTTCATCCAATGCTTTCTTTGGATCATCCAGAAGATGAATTACATTACCGGCAACAACTTTGTCAAATCTGTTGTCTTTGCATTTCAAACTGGTGATATCGGCTTTTTTGAAAATAACATTATGGAATTTTCTGCATTTTCTAGATGCCTTTCTAAGCATTCCAATGGAGAAATCGCTCGCAAACAGTTTTTTGCATTTAGGGGCAATATATACAGAGATTGCACCCGTTCCGCACGCGCATTCCAAAACAACATCTTTTCTGTCAATGTATTCGGCAACTTTAACACCTGTTTCAATAAAAACCTTACGATTGTAAAGCGTTTCCATCAAATCATAAACAAAAGATAACTTATCCCAGAACATACGCAGTTTCCTTTCTTTTGAAAAATATAATATATTTTACCATAATGTCAGATAAAGAGAAATTGAATATATCAAAAATTTATGTTATGTGATATAATACCCAAAAAGAAATGATAAGGAACGGTAAAAGCATGGAAACACGCGCTGCCGTTATTGCCATCATTGTAAAAGACAACGAATCCGCAGGTGAAATAAATGCACTCTTGCATGAATACTGCGACTGCGTTATCGGACGTATGGGTATTCCTTACAGAGAAAAAGGCATCAATATCATAAGTGTTGCGGTTGATGCTCCTCAGGATGTAATTTCCGCTCTGGCAGGAAAGATAGGAAGAATATCCGGTGTAACAGCCAAAACGGTTTATTCTCCCGCCGATTAACCTTGTAAAGTTAATAAAACATTAAAATTCTGACATCGAAACCTGTATACAGCTTGAGATGAAAGCGTTTGCATTAAGTTTTTTTGGTATGCGCTCTTTCTATGTCGGAAAGGGTGTTTTTTTATTCACATGTATGGCATTAACGAATAGGTAAAAATATGATTAAATTTGCAATTTACGGAAAAGGAGGAATCGGTAAATCCACCCTCTCTTCAAATTTGAGCGCAGCCTTTGTCAAAAGAGGTCTTAAAGTGATGCAGATAGGATGCGACCCGAAAGCCGATTCCACTTCGCTGCTTTGTCCTAAAGAAAAGATTACATCCGTACTCGATCTTGTAAGAAGTTCTAAACCTTTTACCCTTCAGGACATGGTTAAAGAAAGTGAATCGGGTGTATTCTGCGTGGAAGCAGGCGGACCTGTGCCCGGGCTCGGATGTGCCGGAAGAGGCATCATCAACGCACTTGAGTCACTTGAAAACAAAGGCGCATATGATTATTACAAACCCGATGTCGTAATATACGACGTACTCGGCGATGTGGTATGCGGAGGCTTTACAATGCCCATGAGAAAAGGCTTTGCCGAGAAGGTATATATTGTGACCTCCGGCGAAAAGATGTCCGTATACGCTGCCGCAAATATTGCCATGGCAATCGAGAATTTCAAGAAAAGAGATTATGCAAAACTCGGAGGTATTATCTTAAACTGCAGAGGGGTCGAAAACGAACTCGAAAATGTAGAAACTCTCGTAAAAGATTTTGACACAAAGCTCTCTGCCGTAATTCCCAGAAGCCCTCTGTTTGCAGAAGCCGAGGCCAAAGGAAAAACCATCGTCGATCTCTTTCCCGAAAGTGACGTTTGCAACGCTCTTCTCTCTCTTGCAGATGAAATTATTAAGGATTTCGAATGAGAGTTATGTTAACTGTTTTCATTAATCATTCTCATGAAATCAGTTGTTCTCCGCACAGTGAAAATTATGTTAATTCCTTATGTTAATGATTTATGTAAATGTTTTATGTAAATTCTTTATGTAAACAAGTTTTGTAAATATAAATTATGTTAAAATCCATTTCTCTTAACGAAAACAAAATACCCGAGGGGATCAAAATCAGCGAAACAAATTTTGACAACCCTTTCCATGACGGACTTCATTACAATCCTCCCGCAAGAGGTGTATGGAATATCGTTCATACCGGCATGCTCATTCCCGAAGCTCATCAGATTTATGTCTGCGCCCAAGGGTGTCTTCGCGGCGTAATACTGACCGCAGCCGAAATGAACCGCATGGAGAATATGTCCTGGGTTGCTCTTCGCGAAAAAGACATGTGGAACGGCGAAATGGAATCAAGAGTTATCGAAGGCTGTTCGCATATTGTCGAAGAAATGGACGAGCATCCGAAATGCATCCTCGTATATTTAAGCTGCATGCATTTATTCGAAGGATGTGATTTCAAAGTAATCGCCAATGAATTAAAGGAGAGATATCCCGATATCGACTGGGTTGACTGCTACATGACACCGACAATGAGAAAAACCTTCGAGCCCGATGTCATGATGAAAAAAAGCCTCTACTCTCCGATCAAAAAACTTGATGAAAACAAAAAATTCATCGGCCTTATCGGATGCGATCGTGCTACAGATAAAAGCTGCGAAATATATACTCTTTTAGACAAAGCGAATGTCAAAATGTGGGAAATCACGGATTGCAAAACTTATGAAGACTATTTGTCTTTGGGAAGTGCATCTTTGCTTATCTCATATCTTCCCGTGGTAAACTACGCATCCATGGATTTAACAAAAAGACTTAATATACCCCATCTTCCTTTGGATTTAAGTTATGACGATGAGGAAATTATGTCGAATCTTAAATCCCTGGCAAAAGCACTGGATTTGGATGAAACAATCGCAGATGAAATTACCTTTGAAACCAAAAAAGAAGCCGGGGAATCCCTGGAAAGAGCAAAACAAACAATCGGAAATACTCCGATAGCAATCGATGCATCCGCCACTCCGCGACCGATCGGTCTTGCTTTGCTTCTTGTAAAGAATGGATTTAATGTTTCTCGCATATATCTTGATGCATTTGGAAAAAAAGAGAAAAAAGCATTTGATGAATTATGTAAACTAAAACACGATATCGAAATCTTTCCCACAATGGATCCCGTAATGTTAAAAGCTTCGGATGAAAATACGGAATCCGAATATCTTTGTATCGGGCAAAAAAGCGCTTATTTTTGTCAGTCAAAAAGATTTGTCAATATCATCGAAGGCGGAGGAATGTATGGCTTTGACGGCATAAGACATCTCGGAGAAATGATGATTGATGCTTACTTAAACGAAAAGGATTTAAAGCTTACCATATCCCACAAAGGACTGGCTTGCGAAAGCTGTTTATAAGCTATTTTGATTGCACAATCAGGCGACTGATTTTTATCAGCAATTTTATCAAACAAAACAGATACGTTTAAATTGGATTTCAGGGAAAAATATGAATCAGACAGCAAGAATAATTTCAATATATGCAGCAGATACATCGGGTGTATGTTCCGCTTTGTATGAGTTTGGCGGCATGACGGTAATTCATGATGCCTCAGGATGCAATTCCACATATACAACACATGACGAGCCCAGATGGTATGACAAGAAAAGCATGATGTTTATCTCGGGGCTTACCGAAAAGGATGCAGTAATGGGCAACGATGATAAATTTATCAATGACCTAATAATTGCAGCAAACGAATTAAACCCTAAATTTATCGCGCTTTGCGCTTCACCCCTTCCCGCAATGATCGGTACGGATCTTGAAGCCATTGCTTACGCCGTCGAAAACGAAACAGGTATTCCTTCTTTCAGTGTTAAAACCAACGGCATGAACTCGTATATATACGGAATTCAGAATGCATTTCTCGAACTTGCAAAAAGATTTATAAACGCAAAATCAAGCAGCAATTCCAACATCAAATCAAATATCGAATCGACCGTAATATTTGATAATAAAACAAGCAAAATTAAAGTTAATATTTTAGGAATGACGCCGCTTGATTTTCCGAAAAAAGAATATTTCAATTCATTAAAAAGTTTTATTGAAGATTCGGGAATGATATTAAATGCATGCATGGGAATGGAGACATCTCTTTGCGAAGTCGAAAATCTCGCTGACGCTAACGTCAATCTTATTGTATCGTCTTCCGGAAAACCTTTGGGTGAATACCTTTATGACAAATACAATATTCCTTACGTAAAAGGAGTACCTTACGGAATCGGATTTGCAGAAAAAATAAAAGAAAGTCTTATCCTTTCCGCAAATAAAAAAACATGTATTGATGCCACAAAAGACTTAAGAGAAAAAGGCCGTGTCGCAATACTCGGAGAATCGGTATTAAGCGCTTCCCTTGCAAGTGCTCTTTTAATTGACAAGGGTATTAAAGCGGATGTTTTGGAAACCGTCGGTGAAGGTGATTTTGAAATCCTTAAAGATTTCGACATCTCATGCGATGACGAAAAAATTCTCGAAGACACTCTTAAAAATTTTGACACGATAATCGGCGATCCTTTATTCAAACCGATATGTAAGGGAAAGAATTTCATAGAACTTCCTCACGAAGCTTTTTCGGGAAGATGTTTTACCAAAAACAGCCCGAATTTAATCAATACAAATATAAGCATTATCTGAAAAACGGAGTACACACATGATTAAAATTGCAATATACGGAAAAGGCGGCATAGGCAAATCAACAATCACATCAAATCTCTCTGCAGCATTGGCGCATCTGGGAAAAAGGGTTATACAGATAGGATGCGACCCAAAAGCAGATTCCACAGCCAATCTCCTCTCAGGCAATCCTGTATTGCCCGTTATGAATTATATGAGAGATTTTGATAAAGAACCCGAATCATTGGAAGAAATTTCAAGGGTCGGATTCGGCAATGTTCTTTGCATCGAAACGGGAGGTCCCACTCCCGGGCTCGGATGTGCGGGAAGGGGAATTATCACGACCTTTTCTCTTCTTGAAGAATTAAATCTTTTTGAAAAATTCAAACCGGATGCCGTCCTTTACGATGTTCTCGGAGACGTTGTATGCGGCGGCTTTGCAGCACCCATAAGAGAAGGACTTGCAAGCAAAGTAATAATAGTCACATCAGGTGAAAAAATGGCGCTTTATGCAGCCAATAACATTAACAGTGCCGTCGAGAATTTTAAAGAAAGAAGTTACGCATCCGTAAGAGGTATTGTTTTTAACAGAAGAAATGTTTTAAACGAAGAAGAAAAAGTGCTTGAATTTGCCAAAAGCCATAACCTCGAAATAATCGCCGATATTCCAAGAAGCGATGACATCATAAGATTTGAAGATGAAGGAAAAACAGTTATAGAAGGCGATCCCTCTTTGGATGTTTCCAAGCGTTTTCTTGATCTTGCAAAACTTTTAATCAAAGAAGACGAGGAATGCAAATAAATGACCAATGCTTTTTATCAGACAGCAAAAGAAATAACGGACAAAGGATATGAGAATCTTTCAACCGAACTGGTATCAAACAAACATTTGATTTACTCATCTCCAGCTACTTTGTCTTTCAACTCTCCCGGCGCAAAAGGATACGGAGTAAAAAGAGCCGGACTCGCCGTGCCCGAATCCGTAATGCTTTTGGTATCACCGTCATGTTGCGGAAGAAATACATCGCTTTTTAAAAGTTCGCCCGAATACAAAAGCAGATTTTTCTTTCAGCTTCTCGACGATACCGATATCGTAACCGGAAGACATTTAATGAAGATAAGCGATGCATGCGGAGAAATTCTCGAATCTCTTGAAAAAAGACCTTCAGCCATCATGATCTGCATTACCTGCGTTGATGCACTTCTTGGAACGGACATGGAGAGAATATGCCGTAAAGTTACGGACAAGTATTCAATTCCCTGCGTGGCATGCTATATGTATGCACTCACCAGAGAAAAACGTCTCTCTCCCATGGCTTATGTAAGAACAAGTGTCTATTCCCTTTTGGAAAAGCAAAAAAGAGAAAGCAAAGACATGAACATAATGGGATTCTTTTCTCCCTTAAATACAAACTGCGAGATTTATGATCTTTTAGAAAGTGCAGGTATCGTTAATATAAGAGAACTGGCAAGATGCGAAAAATTTGATGATTACAAAGATCTTTCAAAAGCGAATTTCAATCTTGTATTAAATCCCGAATCAAGGCATGCCGCACAGGATATGCAAAAGCGTCTTAATATTCCTTTTATCGAAATGCTTCGTTTGTATCAGCCGGATAAGATTCACAATCAATACAGGCTCCTTGGCGATGCGCTCGGCAAGAAGCTTGATGACAGCGAATATTTCGAAGAAACAAAAAAAACAATTGCCGAATTTAAAAACAAATACGGAAAACTTAAATTTGCAGTGGGTGAAATCTTAAACGGCGACGCAATAGAAATCGCTCTTATGCTTGTAAAAGAAGGTTTTCACGTAGAATGTGTATTTGCAACAATCGGAGAACTGAATTACAGATTTCTTAAAACTCTCGCTGCTTTGAGTCCCGAGACGAAAATTTATTCAAATCTTTCTCCGACCATGCTGAATTACGAAAAAGATGACATAGACTGCTTTATAGGTTCCGACTGTCTTTATTATTTTTCGGATAAACCCGGAATTGAATGGTGCGATGAAGTCGAGCCGTTCGGATACTGCGGCGTAATTGATTTATTTAATGCATTGGATAAGGTATTGAGGTAACGCTATGAAAAAATTCTTAAAATATATGTCTCCCTTCGCACCCGATCAGTCCGGTGCATGCAGTGTGTTTTATGAACTCGGCGGCCTTATCGTAATATGCGATGCAGGCGGTTGTGCAGGTAATATTTGCGGATTTGACGAACCCAGATGGTTTGAGAAAAAAAGTGCGGTTTTTTCAGCCGGCCTTCGCGATATGGATGCAATTATGGGACGTGACGATAAACTAATCGAAAAACTTTCCCTTGCTCATTCGCAGCTTGGCGGCAATTTTGCACTCATAGTCTCAACTCCCGTCCCTGCCATTATTGCCACGGATTTAAAATCACTTGAGAGAATGGGTGAGAAAAAGCTGGGAATTCCCTGTATCGCAATAGATACAACCGGGACCAATTATTATGACAAAGGCGAAGAAAAAGCCTGGTATCGTCTTTTCGAAAGATTTGCAAAAGAAAGTTTCGAAAAGAAGGACGGTAAAATCGGAATAATAGGGGCTACTCCCATGGAAACCGGTTACAAGAACTCTTCTTCTTTGAGAAACCAACTCGAATCTATAGGTTTACATAATTTTGTAATCTATTCAATGGGAAGTACCATTGATGATATCCAAAGAGCTTCGGAATGCGAAAAGAATATAGTCATATCACTTGCAGGATTAAAAGCTGCAAAATACCTTAAGGATAAATTCAATATTCCTTACGAAATTGCTTTTCCTTTTATTCCCGAGGATATCATAAAAAAAGCTTCGGATTATAAAGATAAAAAAATACTCATAATCCGCTCTCAGTTTGCCGGAAACGAATTGAGAAAACAAATCGGAAACGGAAAGAATATTACATGCGCCACATGGTTCATGCAGGATAATGATTATGCAAACGACGGAGACGTTAAATTAAACGGCGAAGACGATTTGTACGAACTTATCAAAAATGAAGAATTCGATTTAATCATAGCGGATTCGGATGCACTCTCTCTAATTAAAGATGCGGGCTTTAAGGGTGATTTTATTGACTATCCCGAATTTGCCGTATCCGGTAGAATCTTTGATTAAATATTTGGAGTACTGATTTGAAAACAAATATCATAAGAGTATACGGCATTGTTCAGGGCGTCGGATTTCGTCCTTTTATAAGCCGTATATGTCTTGAAAACAATATAAAAGGCACTGTTGCGAATAAGGGTTCTTATGTCGAAATACACGCTCAGGGCGAAAATGTAAATCCTCTTTTGGATGCTTTAAATCACAATCCGCCGAAGAGATCCGTCATTCTCGAAATCATCAACAATATCGAAGATGAAAACGAATTCGAATCCTTTACAATTATCGAGAGCGAAAAAGATCCCGGGGACATTTTTGTATCACCCGATATTGCCATTTGTGATGAATGCAAAAAAGAACTTTACACTCCCGAAGACAAGAGATACCTCCACCCTTTTATCAATTGTACAAACTGCGGACCGAGACTTACAATTCTCGATTCCATGCCTTATGACCGCGTAAGAACAAGCATGGGCGAGTTCGAAATGTGCGATTATTGTCATGATGAGTATATAACTCCTTCATCGCGAAGATATGATGCACAGCCCGTCTGCTGCAACGAATGCGGTCCCACTGTTTATATACTGGATGCTTCTCTAAATAACGACCCTGCCTATATGTCCCATAAAAAGGATATATCATTTGACAGCGATAAATCATTAATCGAGTTTGCCAAGAAAAAAGGCAAGGAAGCAATTACTTTGGCAAGAAAAGCTTTGATTGAAGGAAAGATTGTCGCAATAAAGGGAATCGGGGGATTTCATCTTGCATGTGATGCCTCAAACGAAGAGGCTGTCAAAAGATTAAGGTTACTTAAAAACAGGCCGATGAAGCCCTTTGCGGTAATGATGGATTCAATTGATACCGTAAAGAAATACTGCGAAGTAACTAAATCTCAGGAAGAAATGCTTTGCAATCATCAAAAGCCCATAGTTCTTTTAAAGAAAAAAGATACGGGATTGCTTTCCGAGTCGCTTGCACCCGAAAATCCAACTCTCGGAGTTATGCTTCCTTATGCTCCGATACAATTGCTTTTGTTTGATTACGATGACGGATTGAATACACCGAATGTTTTGGTTATGACTTCGGGAAATGCCTCAGGTGCACCCATATGCCGAACCGATGACGATGCCTTAAACGAAATTTCAGACTTCGCTGATTTGATACTTTCAAACAACAGAAAAATACGTTTAAGATGTGATGATACCGTGCTTGATTTCTTTGAAGGCAAGCCGTATATGATAAGAAGATCAAGAGGATTTGCTCCGCTTCCCGTTATGATTTCATCCAAAATTAAAGGTTGTGTGATTTCAATCGGAGGAGAATTAAAAAATACATTCTGCATAGCAAAGGATTCAATGCTCTACCCTTCGGCTTATATCGGAGACATGGAAGATTTGCGTTCTGTCGATGCTCTTAATGCTTCAATAAAAAGAATGGAGACGCTCCTTGAAGCCACTCCCACACTCGTGGTATGCGATAAGCATCCTCTCTATCATACAACCGAAGTTGCAGAGTCCCTTGGACTTCCCGTATTAAAAGTTCAACACCACTATGCTCACATTCTGTCATGCATGGCGGAAAACAATTATTTTAACGAAGTACTTGGTGTTTCTTTTGACGGTACGGGTTACGGCGAAGACGGCACAATATGGGGTGGTGAATTCTTAAAATGCACTCCCACAGATTATGAAAGAATCGGATCCATTGCTCCTTTTATACAATCAGGAGGAGACCTGTCCGCAAAAGAAGGATGGCGAATTGCCGCAGCAATATTACGTGATGCTTCTGACAATGGCGAAAATCTTGCAAAAGAGTTAAACCTTTGCAGCGACACGGAGTATAAAATGCTTTCACAAATGGCTCAAATGAACATTAACAGTATTAAATCAACCAGTGCCGGACGTTTGTTTGATGCCGTAAGCGCAATCCTTTCCATCAGAAAAAAAAGCACATTCGAAGGCGAAGCATCCACTGCTTTAATGTTCGAAGCCATGAAATATGAAAACGAACTTACGGAAAAATCGGATTATATATCCCTTTTTTCGGATATATCAATCACGAATAAAAATGTGCTTAACACAAATTTGCTTGTATGTCGAATCGCTGAATTATATCTTGAAGGAAAAGACAAAAAGATGCTTGCATTTGCTTTTCATGATATTCTTGCTTCCATGATTGCAGGTTTTTGTTCTGTAAGAAGTAAATTCGAAAACATTAATACCGTTGCATTAAGCGGCGGAGTTTTTCAAAATACACTTTTGCTTAAATTAACAAAAGAAAAATTAAATTCATTAGGTTTAAATGTTTTAACCCACTCTCTCATACCTCCAAACGACGGCGGAATCGCTCTCGGTCAGGCATTGTACGGATTATATCATTTAAACTGAAAAATATTAGGGAGGATTTTAATATGTGTGTAGGTTTACCCGCAAGAGTCGTAAGTGTCAATGACGGTACAGCCATTATTGACGCAAACGGAGCAAAAAGAGATGTCAGAGCAGAACTTCTTGACGATCTTGAACCCGGCGATTATGTAATGGTTCACGCAGGTGTTGCCATTGCCAAAATCGAGTCGGATGATGAGACCGAAGGCAATGAAGTAATGGGAATCTTGGCAATCTGAAAAAAGCAAAGGAAAAATTATGAATGACATTATAGAAAGAGCCCGCGATATTATTACGGGATATGACGGTCCGAAAGTCAGAATAATGGAAGTCTGCGGAACGCATACCCACGAAATATTCAGACTGGGCATAAGAAGTCTTTTACCTGAAAACATTGATTTAATATCGGGTCCCGGATGTCCCGTTTGTGTTACGCCCGTTGGATTTATCGATGAAGCAATTTATCTGGCAACCGAAAAAAACTGTCTTATTACAACTTTCGGAGACCTGATTAAAGTTCCCGGAACAGAAATGAATCTTGCAAAAGCAAGAGCAAACGGAGCCAAAATAAGACCGGTATACTCTCCAGATGATGCAGTGGAAATAGCAAGGGAAAACCCTTCAGAGGAAGTTGTATTTCTTTCGGTAGGATTTGAAACAACTACCCCCTCTTCCTGTCTTGCAGTCAAGAAAGCAAAGGATTTGGGCCTTAAAAACTTTTCAATTCTTACAGCAAATAAATCAATGCCCAATGCATATCTTAAATTAAAAGGAAGTGCGGATGCATTCATATATCCCGGCCATGTAAATGCAATTACGGGAAATGCATTTTGCAGACAATTAAAAGATCTCGGCGTATCGGGTGTTGTGGCAGGCTTTACCGCCACTGAACTTATGACAGCTTTGGCAGTAACCATAGAAATGTTAAAGAAAGGTGAGCCCTTCTTTGTCAACTGTTACCCCAGAGTAGTTAAGGATGAAGGAAGCATTCAGGCACAGAAGCTTATGGACGAAGTCATGGAATTATGTGACACCCAGTGGCGCGGTCTCGGAACAATCGAAAAGTCGGGAATGAAATTAAAGAGCGAATTCTCTGATTTTGATTCGCGAATCAAATATAATATTCCTCACATTGAAGGAAAACCCAATCCCGGCTGCAGATGCGGCGAAGTTTTACAGGGGCACTGCAAACCTTCGGACTGCCCTCTTTTCGGCAAAATCTGTACTCCCCTTCATGCTGTGGGAGCATGTATGGTTTCCGATGAAGGTGCCTGCTCTGCTTATTACCAGTACAACTCTTCGATCAATAATTAACATAAACATCTATGAAAGGTGGATTTATCATGGAAAACGTTATCACTCTTGCCCACGGTTCGGGAAGTATTCAGACATCCGAACTTATCGACAAAATATTCAAATCTAATTTTGACAACCCCTATCTTACCGCTGATGACGCTGCTGTTCTCCCGAACGACACGGGAAAGACCGCAATGTCTACCGACGGATTTATCGTATCTCCTTACGAATTTCCCGGCGGAAATATCGGAAAACTCGCAGTTTGCGGCAGTGTAAACGATATTGCCTGTATGGGAGCAAAGCCTAAATTCATGACCTGTTCTTATATTATCGAGGAAGGATTTCCCGTTGAAGAACTTGAAAAGATAGCAAAATCAATGGGTGATACCGCAAGAAAAGCCGGTATTCAGATCGTTGCAGGAGACACAAAGGTTGCCGGTAAAGGTCAGGTAGACAAAATCTTCATAACTACTACCGCTATCGGTGACATCGTCGAAGGTGTAAATACATCAGGTGCTTTTGCAAAACCCGGAGATAAAATCATCGTAACAGGTGATGTAGGAAGACATGGATGTACCATTCTTCTTGCCAGAAACGAATTTAATATCGATGCCGATATCACAAGTGACTGTGCACCCTTATGGAGCAACATAGAAGCCGTATTTAACGAAACCAAAGACATCCATGTAATAAGAGATGCAACAAGAGGCGGTGTAGGTACCGTGCTTTATGAAATTGCACATCAAAGCAATGTCGGTATTTCACTTGATAGCGATAAGATACCCGTAGATCCCGGAGTACGCGGCGTATGCGCAATGCTCGGTCTTGAACCTTTATATCTTGCCTGCGAAGGAAGACTTGTCTTCTTTGTTCCTGCAGAAGTTGCCGACAAAGTAGTGGATGCGTTAAGAAAATGTGAAAATTCGGAAAAAGCCGCAATCATCGGAGAAGTCACTGACGAAAACAAGGGTAAGGTCATCCTTAATACCGCAGTAGGCGCCAGAACCATTCTCTCCCGCCCAAGCGGAGAGCTTCTTCCCCGTATTTGCTGATAAAGTTTATTAAATATCATCGAAAACAAAAGGGATCCGTAAATCTACGGATCCTTTATTATATACGATTCAGACTTTTTTCAATTTTTAACAACAATTTCATTTTGATGAGTTTTTCCCTACTCATCTTTTAATTCGGAATTCATGTTGATGAAGGCTTTCTTATCGATAAGATCGAGCATTACTTTTACGATATCCGGATCGAACTGTTTGCCCGCACCTTCTTTAAGTTCTGATATGATTCTGTCCATTGTGAACGCTTTTCTGTAGCATCTGTCGGAATTCATTGCATCGAATGCATCCGCAACACCGATGATTCTCGCAACAAGCGGAATCTGCTCTCCTTTTATTCCCTCGGGATAACCTGTTCCGTCATATCTTTCATGATGATATCTTGCGCCCTCAACGATACTCGGAATCGAACTGAAATCCTTTAATATGAGAGCACCGTTTGTCGTATGCGTCTTTATGATATCCATCTCTTCTTTTGTAAGAGCTCCGGGCTTGTTGAGTATGGAATCCGGAATGTTAATTTTACCTACATCATGAAGCAGTGCAATGTAATAGATATTATAAAGTTCTGCATCCTCAAAGCCCATTTTTTCGGCAATCTTCTTCGTATAGAATGCCACACGAATCGAATGGCCTCTTGTATAAGGGTCCTTGGCATCGATGAAATTTGTGAATGTTTTCATCGACTGGATGATAATTTTTTTATCAAGTTCCTGTCTTATCTTATACTGACGGTCTCTTATAAACATTGCAGCATTCATTGAAACGTAAATAAGAAGAAGTATAATCAATGCACACAGAATGTAAAACAAGGGATAATCGGAGATTTTTGCCAAGGGCGAAGCCTTTAAAATAAAATGATTTATTTCATAATGGTCTTCATTAGTAAACAAAATAAAGCCGAATGTTATCTCACCGTTTGGATCTATTGTATCGTTGTATCCCTGCTCCGAATCATTTGTAATGACGTATGATCCGTACTCATTGCTCTCAATATTGATATTCCATGAATCCGATATAATGGCATTTTTAGGCAGTTTTACGATTACAGACCAGTCTTTCAGAGTATTGAGTGTATTATTTTTCAAAGTAGCCGCATATTGAGTTGCTTTATATCCCGAATCGTTCCATTCATTCGAAATCGGCATTTCCATATAAAGATCATTTTCTTCGGGATGTTGTGTATCTTCAGACTGTATGCAAGAAATATCAGGAATCGTATGAACCCTGATTATAAGGAAGATAAAACCTGATGCTATTAAAAGAATTAAAACCAGACTTACTATAGATGCTGTTTTTTTGTTACCTATCATCAGTTTCCCCTTCCAGAATACTAAATAACAAAAACAAATCCATCTCGCATATACATAGATATTTTATCACAAAATAGAAATTAGTTAATATTTTTTTGGTTTTTTTAATGTCCAAAAAACATAAAAACAAGGCTTTTATTGACTTTTACTACTCCAGGTTTTACACTATTAAAGGTAAAAATTTTGTTGAAAAGAGGTCTTTTAATGGAACGTATTTACATTGAAAATGTGAAAGAATACGCCGATAAAGAAGTATCACTTGCCGGATTTGTCGAGAATTTCAGAGACGGCAAGGCCATGGCGTTTCTTGTACTTAAAGATATTACCGGAAAAGTTCAGGTAACCATCGAGAAAGAAAAACATCCCGACTGGGAAGAAACACTTTCAAAGATTACACCCGATTCTGTTGTAAAGGTTACCGGTACTGTACTTTTAAGCGATTTCGTAAAGCTCGGCGGTGTTGAAATTATTCCTTCAACTCTCGAAATCGAATCCATAGCTTCAGCTTTGCCCATCGCAAGGGAATACATTCCCGCAACAAAGAAGAAAGCTGCAGTTGAACGTTCATCCATCGATCAGAGAATCGAATACAGATGGATTGATTTAAGAACAGATCAGAACCAGCTTATGTTCAAAGCTCAGACAGCATTGACAGCAGCTCTTCGTGAATTCCTGCTCGAAAAAGACTTCATTGAAATTCATACACCCAAGCTTATCGCAGCAGCATCGGAATCAGGTGCGGACGTTTTCAGACTTGATTACTTCCCCAACTACAACCTTCCCAATGCTTATCTTGCACAGAGCCCTCAGTTCTACAAACAGATGGCAATGGCTTCCGGATTTGAAAAGATTTTCGAAGTAGGCCCCGTGTTCAGAGCCGAGAAATCCTTCACCAGCAAGCATGCTACGGAATTCACATGTTTTGACCTTGAATTCAGTTATATAAACGGTTGTGAAGACGTTATGAAGATGGAGGAAAGTCTCATTAAATACGCTCTCACAAAAGTTAAGGAAAAATACGGCGATAAGATCAAAGAGCTCTTCTCTACCGAAGAATTCGATGCCGAGATTATCATTCCCGAGACTCCTTTCCCCAGAGTAAAGCTCGCAGATCTTTATGATGCGCTTGAAAAAGAATACGGATATACGGTTCCCGATTCCGAAAAAGGCGATCTTACAACAGATGCAGAAAAGTTAAGTTATCAGTGGGTTAAGAAGCATTACAACCACGAATTCTTATTTATCACAGATTACAGTGCCGAAAGGAGAGCCTTCTATCATATGCGTGACGAAAAAGGCGTGCCTCAGGGATATGACCTTATCTGGCGCGGCGTAGAGATTACCACAGGTGCTCAGCGTGAACACAGATACGATGTATTGAAAGCACAGGCTGACGAAAAGGGACTTACCGAAGACGTTAAGTTCTATCTTGAATTCTTCAAATACGGATGTCCTCCTCACGGTGGATTCGGTTTGGGAATCGATCGTCTCACCATGCTTCTTCTCGGACTTTCCATTAAAGAAGCAATGTTCCTCTTCAGAGGTCCTTCACATCTCACACCTTAGTTTGGATGACTGTGAATATGAGTTATATAGCGTAATGCATCCCAAATCAGATTTCGAAAAAATAAAAGCTTATAAAAAAAGACCGAATCAATCGGTCTTTTTTTTACGTATTATCATAAACAGCTTTGCAATATGTATATTCCCATACATATAAATATCACAACATTCTTTACCAATTCATAAACATCAAATGCTGCATTATCGTTATTGTCATTTGAAGACGGATTCTTTTTTTCCTTGCCGTCTTCAGCATTTGCATTATGCTCATTCCTGTGACCCAAACTGCCGATTGCCTTTGCTCCGATAACCGATAAGAAAAATCCGGCCAACCCGGCAAAAAATGTCGGCGTTCTCCAAATTCCCACATATCTTAAAAGCGGTGAGGCAATTCTTTGAACATATTCCCAGGGGAATTTTTTTGATGCTGTAAGCATAAACAGTATTCCCATAATAAACATATAATAATCGGTTTTGCTCCGCACTTTTTTACTGTCAGAGATTGTATTCCATACACCTGCCAACAGACAGACAATCAATCCTATACCGAATCCCGGGTTGGAATCAATATTCATAAAGGTATTAAAATAACTTCCGAATCGATATCCGTACGGCATTATAGAAGCACACGAATAATTTAATTCATCGAATCCTCCGAAAAGAAGATATTTAAGCGTATCAAGAGTAAAAGGAATGCTTAATCCAAATCCCAACGCAATCGTAAGAAGCACTAAAGGAGCCTTATAAACAAATACCAAAGTTATACTCACAAATATCAAAACAGTAAGTATCGGAAAATTAAGCATTCCGATTAAAGCAAGCGTGATTCCCGCAAGTATGCAAAACACGATTTTTATTTTCACATTCTTTATCGCTTTTAAAACAAAGAATGCATATAACGGTATTAATGATACAGCAAGAGCCGTGAGCTTTTCTTTCTCGGAAAAACATATAAAGAATCGGTAAGGGCTCACGGCAATAAGAAGCACTCCAAAAAACGTCTTGTATTCATCTTCGTCCTTAAACAATTCTTTAAAGAAAAGAATTGAAGCAAAAAAAGAAACGTACTGGGAAAAGAACATAACACCTTTTTCGATAAGAGTTAAATCTTTCGAAAAAAGCGGTATTAAAAGAATAATCCCAAGCAAAACATATAGAATTGTAAAAAAGCTTTTTTCATTAAGCTTCTTAACTTTCATCTTTATCTCCGACTTTTATTTCTCAAAAAATGCGTACACTTTAAAAGAGTTTACAGCATCATACAGATACACCGCTCTGTGTTCAAATGCAAAACTGTTAACCTTGTAAATCGCAATTAAAACATATAAGAGCAAGGCACCTATAAGCAATGCCTTCAAATATTTGGAAGAATTAACCCAAATGTCCTTTATGGAAAATTTCTTTTTAATAAAGAGCTTTTCAATCAGTAAATATACAATCATAAATACAAACGGAAGGAATATGTACAAAAGCCCCTCTTCCATTGCCCCCTTGTCATATATGCTGTAAAGATGATAAGGGAAAAGCAGATATACAACACTTAAAATCATTGCAAAAACTTCATCCTTAAAGCAAAATCTCATGCAATAATAAGAAGTCAGAGCACTGAATAGAAGCAACACAAATACGTATATCTTATATACCGCATAAAAAGGCAGTCCGGCATGAAGCAAAAACACGGGGAAGAAAATAAATCTTCCCTCGCTGCCAAGATAACAGTATCCCGAAAGAAGCGGAAAAAAAGCCAGAATAATCGCCGAAAGCATTGCAGCAAATACAATCTGCTTCTTTTTTGAAAGCTCATTGTTTAAAATCTTAATTCGTAAAACAATAAGCGCGTCAATTACAAAAAACACCCCAAAAAGAATGCTTGCAATGACAAAAAATCCCTTGGAAGTTTTGATAATATTCATATAAAGAACGGGATTGTAATTTTCTTTTCCCGAAACAACCTTGGGGCGGACCATGCTTTTTTTCGCAGCCCATACATTGAACTCAATGTACTTATCCTGCGGAAAAACAGGAACCATATTGCTTAAGAGACTGTGATAAATATCATCTTTTGCAACAATCTGAACGCCGGAATCATTTGGCACCTCATCCTTAAAATATACTTCCACTTTGTATACACCGGGTGTTAACAAAACTTCGTTTTCCTCAAACAAAGAAATAGCCGATTCTTCGTTATCCGTTGCTTCTGCATCGCCAAAAGAAATCAACAAGTTTTCTTTCTTAAAACTTAATGCAAACAAAAGAAGGAGTATCAGAACCTGAGGAAGCAATAATGCAATTAATACTTTTCCTGATTTTTGCATTTTTCCCTCCTTCCCTTTTTAAAACATGAGGCAAAAAGAGCAAGATATGCGATTAAACTGAATATCTCTGCAGCACGCCAATAAAGAGGACTTACAAATGATACTTTGATATGTCCTTCATAATTTGCAGGTATAATAATTCTTACAAGACCGTTCTCGCCTTCAATAATCGTCAGTTCAGTCTTTTTATCCGTATCCAAAGCCTTATAACCTTTGTATAAAAGCAAAGGCAGATCGATGTATCCGTTTTCATCCGAAGAATTTATGCATACAAAATCAGCGCCGAGCGCTTTCTTTTTATAATCATTAATCTGAATGTTTTCGCCGCATTTGGCTTTCATATATGTCAATTCTTCATAATCCGTACTTTCAAGAAGATATTCCGCTCCTGAAATATATCCGTATCCCATCGAGGCTGCATTGTAAAGTTCATACTGGTTGGAACCGTACACGGCGTAATCAGTGAGTCTTAATCCCGAAGTAACCGTAAAAAGACATATTGCGATAATCATTGCGATATGAACTTTTTCATTCTTCTTCATAAAGAAAGATAAATCATATCCGGCAACAATTACCATGCAAAGCGTTCCCCATCCAAGAAACCTGTTTGGAAACTGAAGCGAACTTATAAGCGAGGCAAGAACGGGATGCAAAGACTGAAGCATGTCCCACGGGAATATGTTTAAACTCATTATCATCAAAACAATTCCAAGCAGGAAAACAGTCTTAAAAAATCTGTTCTCGATATTATTTTTAATTTTCCCCGTAAACAAAAGAATTGCAAAAACAAAAGCAAAAAGCACCAGAACAAATCCTATGCCTACCGGATGTGAAGAATAAAGACCTGCACCGTCCGAAGCGGTATGTGTTCCCGATGTCCAGAAATTAAACAGTAAATGCGAAAGTTCAAGTCCGCTGCTTTGAATGGTTCTTGCAGATACATGCTTGATATGAACATCCTGAGTCAGATAATAATCAAGAAAAGGAACCACAAACCAGAGACATACAAACAGAGTCATAAAAGCAGCTTTTAAAAGTTTAAAAAAGATTTTTGGAATAAATACCCTGTTTATATAAAGAATGCAAATAAACAAAATAACAAATGCCGTTATTTCGCAGGTTAAAACATGTGACTGAAGTATTCCCGCAAGGCCAATCGTAATCGGTATCCATGCGTTTTTCTTAATCTCTTCTTTTTCTTTTGCAAGCAAAAGGTAAAAACCGTAAAGAATGAGAGGAAGAAATGTAAATGAAGTTCCCTCACCCACTGCAGAGGTTATAACGAGTTTGTAAATTCTGAATACCGATAAAGTGTACAAGCCCGAACAGATAACGCCGATTCTTTTGCTCTTAAACATATTCTTAAAACAGAAATACGAAATAAGAACGGTAGCCAGATTGACAGCTATTGAATAACAATTATACGAAAAGCTTACGGGAAATCCCATAATCCTCAAAAATGCAGGGAAAATCAAAAAGAGATTGCAGTAAAACACGGCATCGGCATAGCCTAAATCATAGAGCCATTTCGGCTCGAGTCTCACCGGGAAAAACCCTGCAAGAATACCGTCTTTTACTCCTTCAATTCTTTGAAGATGGTAAGTAAGATCCGCTCCCGAAATATTGAAACCGTAAAGATACGGAAGGGAAGCAAAAAAGAAAATAACGAAAAGAACCAATGCAACCTGCTTTGAATCTTTGGCAATAAGTCCTTTTTTATCTTTATAAAGAAATGTAAAAATACCCATTCCCAAAAGATATAAAAATACAAGGATTGTAATTGCCATCGTATATAAATGATTGGTTTTTATGAAAGTTAAATTTCCGGTACTTACAGATCCTTTGCCTGTAGAATTCACACAAACTTCTATATGTTCTCCTTTTTCAAAGAGCCACATTTCAAAATCCGTCCGGCCGTTGTCTTTGTAAAAATGCTCATAATTCGTCAAAAGACCTCCGGTAATTACCGTACCGTCCTTAACCGTTACATAAGCTTCTTCATCGTTTTCTGTCTCATAGTCCAGCAAAACCCTGTATACACCCGGATTAAGAGTTATATCGCCGTAAATCGCAAGATTGTCGGCCGCTTCGCCTGCTGCTATAAATGTATTTCCGTTAAAGTCGTATTTTTTTGCCGGCAAAACAGACAATATAAAAAGCATGATAAAAATCAGGCCGGTAACAACATTAAAAATCACGACATATTTGTTTTTCCAAATATTATCAGATTTGTCGCATATCCGACTCATTATCATGCTCTCCCAATCAGTTTCTTATACCCAATTATTTTATCATAAGCTTAAGCCGTTAACAACAAAAGCCATTAGTTCTATCATCCCTAAACTCTTGACAAAAGACACACGCTCTCGCAATGATATGTGCTCGGGAAAAGATCCGCCATGCTTAATCTTTTTATTTTATAACCCTTTGCATAAAAGGCCTCAAGGTCTCTCGCAAGACTCGAAGGTTTGCATGAAACATATACTATTCTCTCAACTTCATAATCAAGTATCTTCTCCAAAGCCTTTGGATTGATACCGTCTCTGGGAGGATCGAGAATAATGTAATCCGGCATCACTTCTATTCCGTCAAGACACTTTAATACATCACCCGCCATGAATTCGCAATTGGTTATATTATTGCGTTTAGCGCTCTCTTTTGCAGCTTCAACCGCTTCTTCGACAATTTCCACACCGATAACCTTTGATGCCGCTTTGGAGACAAGCTGGGCTATCGTACCGGTACCTGTATACAAATCATATACCACGCTCTTTTCTTTAACATCGGCAAGCAGATATTCTCTTACCTTCAAATAAAGGCATTCAGCGGCAAGTGAATTGTTTTGGAAAAACGAAAAAGGAGATATCTTAAATCTCAATCCGAGCAGATCTTCTTCAAAATAATCCCTTCCGTAAAGAATTGTCGTTCCTTCATCCTTTACAGCATCTGCAAGACAATCGTTTTTAACATGCAAAATACCGGCGAAACTTCCGAGAGTTTTAATCTCCAAAAGTCTGTCCTTCCATGCATTCAGTATATCCGTCCATTCTTCTTTGGAGAATGTAAGATTCCAGTTAGAAGAAGTTACCAAAAAGACAAGTATTTCGCCTGATTTTCGTCCTTTTCTTACGCAAAGGTGTCTTAATACTCCATCGTGACGCATCTTGTGATAATACGGAATATTCAATCCGTCAAAATATTCTTTTGTCGTTCTTAATATTCTTCTGAAATCCTCATCCACGATACGGCATTCAAATGTATTGACCACATCATAAGTACTGCCTCTTTTATGCATTCCGAGTGCAAGCGGTCCGTCCTTATACTCATCGCCGAATGAAAACTCCATTTTGTTTCGATACTCTGCGCGATCGGGGCTTTCAATCATACCCTCATAAGCTTCGTCTATATCCGCTGCTTTATCCGGCAGGGCACGTTTTAATAAATCAAGAATCTGTTTTTCTTTGATCTTTATCTGTTCTTCATAAGGAAAAGTCTGATATGTACAGCCTCCGCACTCCCTGAAATGAGGACAGGGATCGGCTGTTTCGTTGTCGGCTCTTTTTACAACCTCTTCAAGTCTGGCTTCATAAAGTCCGTGTTTCTTTTTATTTATCGTACCTGCAACTCTTTGTCCGATAATCGCATTTTTTATTTTTACATGAATGATTTCATCGTTTTCCGATACATCAACCATACCGACATTCGGAAAATCGTATTTAACAACCAAACCTTCAATTTTATCGCCTTTTTTCATGCCTTTTCCTTTTTATTTAAGTCTATACACACAAATTTCGCCGGTAGATTATCTGCCGGCGAAAACCACACTCTTAATTATTTGATTTTAGTAATCTTCCATGTAAACATTGTAATAATTTCCCGCACCGTATTCAGGATCCCTGTTCATGGAAAAGATTAAAACAATTGAATATACCGCAGGAATAAAGATACTGATAATGGATATCGGAAGTGCAAGTTCCTTATCTCTGAATGTGTGGATCATATCATATCTTTTTCTCCATGCAAACGCCATAAGTACTATCGGAAGCGCAATATCCAAAAGCTGTCCGATGGCGGGAAGAACGTTAAGCATTACAATAATCGTACTTCCGAGATAAGTCATTATGAGAAATACGATACCCATAACATTTCTTTTCTTTGTCTTAAAGAAAAGATTGAATTCTCTTCTGGGAAGAACAAATTCAAGATATGTCTGAGCAACAGGTATAAATGCAAGCCAGGGGTATTTATATCCGGCTTTTTTTGCCATTTTAAACAGAGCAATTGCGGGAAGCAGATATTCGAGTATTGCAAAAAGAATCCCGAATACGGAAGTTATAATCGAAATAATTGCTATAAGTGCAGATATACCGATTCCAAGCATTCCTGAAAGAGCAAGGAAAATGCCGTATATCGAAAATGCCGAATTGTTCAGTGAATTTAACCCGTCCTCCACATTATATAAGGTATCAACAACCTCACTTCCGTTTAAAAGCAAATTATACATTTATTTTTCCTCCATGAACCGAATGCAGGTTCAAATATATTTCACCGGGAATTTATTCTTCAACTTCAATGTTATCAAACACTTCCGGTGATTCATTTTCTTTAACTTCTTTGACGTAGATCGGATTAACCTTCATCTGAGGATTTCCGCCGCCCTCTGCAAGAGTTATTGTCCATAAATCTCTGCCAACGCTTGTGTTCTGATTAAACCAGTTAAGTCCTATTAAACCTATCATAACAAATCCTCCTTTCGTTTCAAAAAACTTCTTTTTTCTTAAGACAATTATAGCATTAACCGATAATCGGCGCCATATTGCCAAGCCCCTGTAATTACCTTAAATTCGCAAAATAAAGGGGCTGAAAAATCCTTTTTTGAAAACTTAAAAGAATTTTAGAGGCTCAGGAAAAAGTTGCTTATAAGTATAACCAGCATGCACAAAGGACAAATCGCCAGAATCATAACCTTATATAGTCCCTTGGCCGCAAACTTCTTTTCGCCCGAAAGAACCTCTTCCTCAACGAATTTTGTCTTAGCAAAATATCCGATAAGTATACAGGTCAAAAGCGAAACAATGGGCATCATTACATTGTTTGAAATAAAGTCATAGAAATCAAGGAACTGATATCCGAAAATCGTAACCTTATCCCATACACTGTAACCGAGTACGGAAGTCATGCCTATTACCAATACGAATGAAATACAGATTATTGTACCCAAAACTCTGCTTAATTTCAGTTTTTCGCAGACAATCGATACAATGGTTTCCAAAAGCGAAATTGCCGAAGTAAGTGCTGCCAGAGCAACAAGGAAAAAGAATAATCCTCCGACAATCTGGCCGCCCTTCATTGTCTTAAACACATTAGGAAGTGTGATAAACATAAGACTGGGTCCTGCATTTAAGGCATCGGGGTTTCCGTTACTGAAAGCAAAGACTGCGGGTACGATTATCATACCGGCAAGAATTGCGACAGCCGTGTCAAATATCTCAATCTGTCTTACACTGCCCTCAAGCGAGTCTTCTTTTCTCATGTATGAACCGTAAGTAACCATGATTCCCATTGCAAGAGACATTGAATAGAAAAGCTGTCCCATAGCAGCAACAAGCGTTTTTAAAAACATGGTAAAGGTGAATCCCTTGAAGTTTGGCAAAACATAATATTTAAGGCCTGAAATGGCGCCAGGAATCGTCATTGTATAAATTGCTATTCCAACGATTAATACAAGCAATACGGGCATTAAAACCTTGCTAATGAGTTCAATTCCTTTTTGAACTCCGAGGATTACGACAAGTGCCGTAATAACTGCAAATACCGCAAAGAACAATGCAGGCTCGTACCAGTGACCGATAAATCCGGTAAAGAATTCGCCTTCATCAGCCACGCTTTTTCCCGCACCCGTACAGAATACGCATAAATACTTAAGTACCCATCCCCCTATTACACAATAATAAGGAGTGATTATAAAAGGAACAGCAGCTGCAATAGGTCCCAAAAATGCAAATCTTTTATCCACATCCTTATATGCGCCGATAACTGATTTGCCGGTTTTTCTGCCGATTGCGATTTCGGTTAACATAAGTGAAAAGCCAAATGTAATCGCCAGTATTATGTAAACCAAAAGGAATATCCCTCCGCCGTACTTGGCCGCAAGATACGGGAATCTCCATATATTTCCGAGTCCTACAGCAGAACCCGCTGCTGCAAATATAAATCCTATTTTACTTCCGAATCCTTCTTTTTTCTTTTCCATGACTGAAATGTTTTTCCTTATCTTTTTATTCCTTATCTATATATTCTTTCATTACTCTTGCCGCTTCATCGTTCTTCGTGCAATTTAATTCGGCAACCTTTATGTTTTTAACCAATTCGGTTACAATATCCAATTCCCTGTCTGTCATTTCGAAGTCCCACGAAGGTGAAATGAGTCTTTTCTGCACAAGAAGAATTCTGTCAGAATCCGATAATTCTTCGACAAAATCCGATGTATTTCGCTTAAGCAAAAAGATACCTCCAAGTTCATATTCTTTATTCGAAAATGTATTGCTGGTACCACACCAGGGCAAACCGAATACTGCAGGCTTTCCTTCCTTCATCCCCAAAAGATTCAGATCGCCGTTAATAACAGGGGTATCATATAATTTATTCCAAAGAGATGCATGCGTGGATTTGCCCGTTCCCGAAGAAGCCGAAAAAAGCCACGCTTTCCCTTTATAATCAATCGATACGGAATGAATTGCGACTATTCCTTTCTTGAGAGCTTTGTAAAGAAATACGTTTCTTATCGCATGAAACAAAAGTTCCTTTCCTTCATCGCTCATTTGAGAATAAGTATGAAATCTGACGAGATTCCCTTCTTTATTCATCTGGCATTCGACTATCTCACTGCTTTCGGGAAAGTTAAGAATATATCTGTCCTCGCATTCCATTACTTCAAGGGGTGCGTTTCTGATAATTGTCTTCCCGTTTAAAGTCATCGGAACATAATCATGAACAAATTCAATTCTTAAATCGACTTTCCCGTTTTTTTCTCCTGTCTCAAAAGCATCAAACGCATCAGTCAGACAGTTTTTATCTCCGTAAAATCCTATGACAATATCGGCAATTTTAACATTCTTTATAAACTCAAGATTTTTCTCTTTCATCCCTTCAAGAATCATGCCAAGTTCGGTAAGTTCCCTGATGAATGAATCTATATCCGAACAGACAATACTCTCTTCTTCTTTGGATGCTTCAAAAAAATTAATGCATTTTTGTTTTATTTCCGAGACGGAAATATCATCATCCAAAAGATTCCAGATATACTCGCCGACAGAATTGACCAGAACACTTTTATAATGATCGGCAACCATCTGACCAACCGGCAAAATATATGTCTTATCCGCTATTCTTTTTAAGAAAAATTCATTGTTTCTGCGCATAAATCCCTCTTACAAACAATCTTTATAATTATAGCATTATGGGTTTAAAAATGCTACAATATCATAAATACAATGGCAGGATTCGGAAAATATGGATGATGCACAGAATAAAATGAAAATTGAAGAAATTCTTATAAAAAATCAAAACAGCGTTCAATTGCATCCTATCGGTTACAGCATGTATCCGCTTATTGTTCCCGAGCGCGATGAAGTTATCATATCTCCGCTGAAAAAGAAAATAAGACGCGGAGATGTGCTACTTTTCAGGCGAAAATCCGGAAAACTTGTTTTACATCGTGTGATAAAAGTAAAAGAGTCCAAACTGTATTTCGTCGGAGACAATCAGACTGAAATCGAAGGGCCGATTGATCCCTCTCAGGTTCTCGGAATCATGAGTTCTTTTATACATAAAAAAACCAAATACAGTGTATCCAATCCTCTGTATTTTCTCTCCTGGCAGATATGGCTGATATTGCTGCCGCTTAGAAAGCCCATAAGTTTGTTTATACATAAAATCAGAACCCAAAAATAACCGCTTAATTTCTTAAGCGGTTATTTAAAAGTCTCTGATAAGCTTGTCTATTTCATTATCATCAAGAATATTCAGTTTTTTGTCTTTTATCTCGTAAACCCTGTTGCATATCGTAAGTACCGTCGGTCTGTGAGTCGTTACTATGCATGTTCTCGGATACTCGTCTTTAAGAATATTCTTAAGAAGTTTTCTTTCGGTTTTTACATCAAGTGCGGACGTGGCTTCATCCAAAAGAAGTATCGGTGATTTTCTTATAATAGCTCTTGCAATCGCAATTCTTTGTGCCTGTCCTTCCGAGAATCCTCCTCCGCGCTCCTTAATCTCGCTGTTAATTCCGTCCGGAAGTTTCTCAACAAAATCCCATGCACAGGCAATCTTTAATGCATCGACAATCTCTTCATCCGTTGCATCCGGCTTAACGCTTCGCATATTGTAGGCAATTGTACCCGAAAACAGCGTATTGCCCTGCGGAACATACGAAAGCAGTTTTCTGGATGAAGGATCAAGCGGGATTATTTCTTTAGCTTTTTCTTTGTCGTCTCCGTTGTAAAGTGAAGCCTTGCCGTTCGAAGTAAGGATAAGCGAAAGAATAATCCTGAGCATTGTTGTTTTTCCTTCTCCGGAAGGACCGACAAGAGCAACAATTTCATGAGGATGTGCGAACATGGATGCATTTTCAAATACATTTTCATTTCCGGATTTATATTTGAAGTCTATATCCGATAATTCAAGGCTTATTCCTTCATTCTTGTATTTTTCAAGGAATTCAATGGCCAGATCGTCGTTTGAATAGTCTTCTCTTGGCATTTCAACAATATCCATCAAACGGCCTGCCGAAGTTGTGAGACTTATAATGGACGGAATTATCGAAGTCAGATTGTTCAACGCGCCGGTGAGCGAACCCGACAATCCCAAAAACATGGTCATGGTACCGTAGGTGATGGCGCCGCTCCACACTCTGTAAATTCCCCATCCGTATGAAGAATACGAAACAAGCATTCCCACCGTTGAGAAAAGAATCGAAGTCCAAATCGACATCCTTTGGAATTCAAGTTTCATGGAAATAAATTCTTTTTGTAAACTTTTCAGATTTGCGACATAAAGCTTTATCAAATCAAAAGCTTTAATTGTTTGGATATTTGAAAATGCTTCCTGATTAAACCCGGACATTTTTGCGTTCATTGCCGCGCTTCTCTCATTGTTGTTAATCATTCTTCGCATCAAGGTTCTTGAAAGAATAAAACTGACAGGAAGGCCCAAAAATGCAAAGACGGCAAAAGAAGGATCAAAATAAATTATCATCGCAAAAGCAGATGCAAAACGTACTATATGAATCACAAGATTCGGAAGGAAATTAAGAACTCCGCTTGAAATATTAGAAGCATCACTGCTCCATCTCGTTAACAAATCTCCTGTATGATAAGAAGTAAGCGATTCCCAATCGGTAACAAGAATTTTGGAAAAAATATCGGATTTAATTTCCGCATCAACCTTCATGCTTATCCACGAAGATATGTAGGAAGTGATATTATTGACTACAAGAGAAACGATATTATAGACAACCATCATTACAAAATATTTAACAATCTCACCGGTTTTATGCCCTGTAATAATGTCTACCATATCTCTGGAAACAAGACCTAAAAGCAATGATATACCGATTCCCGACAATCCGAGTAAAGTATAAAAAATCATCTGCCAAAAATAATGCTTCGCATAACCGTAAATCCATTTGGCCTGCAACCGCATTGCTTTAAGTCTTCCTGCTTTTATTCGACTGTAATAAAAGTTTATTCTTTCCTTTATTCGGGACATGTATCACTCCGTCATCAATCACCAATATATAATAATTATATATGCTTAATATTTTTTTGCAAAAAAAAACCGGGCAAGCCCGGTTTTTTATGTAATTAATTAATGTCCTTCATAAGTACATTTATGATTGCAGGAAACTGCATAAGTATTAGTAATTGCAAGACCGTCAGCTGACTTAACCTTTAACTGGCCCAAACCGATGTTATCTACACCGTTATTATGATATGAGCCGTTAACACCATCAATAAATGTAAGATCAAGATTTGATGTACCGTCACCTGAAACAGAAGCTGCGTTGCTTTCTACATATTCAACAGGCTGGTTAAATACAAGTCTTACTGTTCTTTCAGAGCTGTGATGACCATCATCGGCTTCATGTTTGCCATCAATCTGAATAACATAATAGGGTTGACCAGTTTCGGGGCTCTGTGTGATCCTTGATGTAAAAGTATAACAATCACCGCTCGCAGCATATACACCTTCAGCTAATTCGTTGTTAGCAATAACAACAGGTTTTTCATAATTTTTCATAATAAAAATCCCCTTTGGATATAAAATATTTTATTCATTTTCTCCAGTCGCAATATATAAATATATTATACGCTAATTTGTTTTTAATAGTCAATTTGAAAAGTTCTTTTTCATGTCATTTGAGTGCTATTTCATGTTATTATATTGTTGTTATGTAAACCGTTTCAAACCGTATCCATCATTTGTACCCATTGCTTCAAGATACTGTCCATATCAAAGTTTTGAACATGTTTCACGGAATTTTCTCCCATTTTTCTCATCTTTTCCTCATCGGACAACATCTCTTTAATTTTGGCTGAAAGACCCTTAACATCATTTGGATTAGCCAAATATCCGTTATAGCCGTCAATTACCATCTCTTTAACGCCGGCTTTGCAGGAAAAAGCAACTATGGGAAGTGAAAATGACATTGCTTCAAGAAGTACCATCGGAAAACCTTCATTTCTAGATGAAAGAACATAAACGGATGCCTTTTTATATTCCTCTTCTATGTTTTCCGCAAAACCCGGAAGATCCGCGTTCACAATGTTTTTTTCCTTTATTAATTTCAAAAGATTATCTCTTTCTTCTCCTTCTCCGACTATTGCCAGTTTCCATTTGGGAAATTCTTTTTCAACATCTGCCCAAGCTTCAAGCAGCATGTCAAATCCTTTAATACGGGTCAGACGTCCAACAGATAAAACAATTTTCTCTTCTTTTCTTTCCGAAGATTTGTTAACTGTATAGGGCGATGGGTTCGGTATGCTTAAAAGCTTACCTTTAATCTTTTCGTTTTGTTTGTAATAACCCTCATCTTCTTTTGACAAAACAACCAGGCAATCGGTCTTTTTGCAAACAAGTTTTCTGGTGAATTTTCTTAGACCTTTATAGTACGGGAAATCTGTATAATAATTGAAATGCTCCCAGGATATCCATTTCATACCTTTATTCTTTTTTCTGACAAAGAATGTATATAATCCCAGGATAATATCAACATCAACCCAGTAATCCGGTTTTTCACTCTTAACAATATCTTTGAGTTTTCGAAGATTGCTCAATATTCCTTTTGCAAATCCTTTTGCTTTCAGAAAATGTATTTTTATTTTATCATCAAGCGGATAATGACTCTTTTTTTCTCCGCACATGCTCACGATAACTACTTCATACTCTTTTTTCGCAAGTCCGGATGCAATCAAGGAAAGTACTCGCTCGGTCCCTCCCGATCTGTCAATTCCTCCGCTGAAAAAAACAATTTTTTTCATATCAAATGTTTTCCTTTTCAAAAGAACACTTATCAGGGAATTTTTTTTCAAAAGCATCAGCAATCATTTTTCTGCTTTTTTCAAAATCAATAACATCTTCGACGCTTCCGTCGTTGATACATATATTCTTTACATTATTTCCCAAAATGTACTCTGTTATTTTTTTATCGTCCCTGCCGATAACACAATATTTGAAATACTTGAACGGATTAACCGGAATAAAATTGCCTTCAAGCAAATTCCAATGTCTGAACAAAAACTGAGAAGAATCATCTTTGGTCCTGAATCTGTTTTCGCATGAATATTCAAGTACCTCTCTTTCCTTCGCCCAAACTTTTTCATAAACGCTTTTTAACAGCGGAGAAGGATTATGAGGAATAATAAAACTTGTGAACGAAGGATAAAACAATTCAACAAAATTATATAATCTGTATTTTAATGGATATTTAAGCGAAAAGTATTTTCTCTTATTATTCTTAATACATTCGATTTTATTAAAATGTCTTGCTAAAACAGTTGAAACATTAAGCTTCATATAACCCCACAAAGGATACGTATATGCACAAATCGGTTCAAAGCTCAGCATATCCATTGGTTTTCCGTCTTTATTAAAATAATAGTCTTTACCCACAGGATTAATACAGAAAGAATCATCGTTAAAATACACAAAGTGTTCAGCCAGACCTTCGATATTATGAAAAAAAAGTTCTATTGATGTACTTTTAAACGTCGGAAGATAATCTGAGGGGATAAAATCCTCATGCTTGACAATATTTATCTTAGGATTTGAAGTATCAAGCCAGGACGGGATATGGCCCCATGTGACAAAATGAATTTTTCTCACCCATGGAGCATTCTCTTCAACACCTCTGAACCAGTATCTTAAAAAGTCCCAATCCCTGTATCTGAAAACAAATTCCTCATCCTCTATTCCTTTATATTTTCGATATTCCTTCAGCCATAAAGGATCATTTCCATCCACCCAGGTTATAACAAAATCTATATCAAAATTTTCATCAGTTTTTTTCATATTCTCACCGTTTATTTGACATTATATTTCAATTAAAACAACTTCATTTCTTTTATAATGCGGCTTCTTTGAGCAGCTTTTTTATAAAATTTTCCGGTTGATACACCACGTATTTTCTTATTATTTTGAATAAACCTTATATATGTTATAAACCATAATATGGGCCAAATTACGAAAAACTTTCCTGCCGATGGGAAATTGAGATGCATTTGATGATGAAATTCTCTGAAATAATCACTGAATCCAGTGCCTCTCAAAACAACCATTCTGTCATTTTCCAATTTACCGAAATCCCCTGCTTTTAGAACATCTTCAAAAAAGGATTCGCAATCGATTACTTTCAAGTCCATCCATTTTACTCTATCAGGATTCAAAGAAAGATACTCTATGCAAGTTTGGGTAACCGTATCGGAAAATCCTTTAATTTTACTTTCGTTTACCAGCCTTAAATATTCTTTCTTTGTGGAATCATCTATCTCACAATTAAAGAAGAAACACCAGTCAACCAAAAGTTTTAATCCGAACCCTTCCCTTAGGAAATGTTGAAGCATATGTAATAATAATTCGTAAGCATGATACGCATCATCCAAGACCGGAAGAGTTATTCCCAAACAATCCCTGTATATAATATGGTTCTTGCATTCAGAAACACAGTGATCAAGATATGAATTAATCATGTTGTTGTCAAAAGGTTCTGCAAGCATCGAATGAAGTTCTACGGTCAATCCGTTATGCTTAAGGACCACATGATGAAGCGCATGCTGTTCACTCCCCACCAAAAAACCAATGCTTTTTAAATACTCAACGGCTTTTTCCAGATTCTCACTGTCTAAAATCAATATATCAATATCACTGCTCTTTCTTAATTCCGGAGTCGGATAAAAAGATGCTGTCGCAACCCCTTTGAGTATGCATGAATCTATATCATTTTTCTTTAAATAATCCACGATATCCCTGCATTCAAAAACATATCTGTAGTTTGAAAGGATAATGCCATCAGTTTCCGGTTCAATCAGTTTATATAATTCTTTACCACCGGTACCTGCAATGTCATCTGCCAGAAAAGGTAAAACGCCGTGAGCTCTGGCATAAACCGCAAAATCATTCAGATTAACACCCTCTTTTTGGCACTCAGCGTTTATATCGAAATAATCCCCATCTCTTTTTTCTTTATGGATGAAAGTAGCCAAAGCTCTTGTTAATATGGTTTCTTCTTTTGTAACTTTTATCTGTTTATCATCTTTAAAGATTTTACCTTTAATAAACGATATTCCTTTGTTCCAAAGAAATCTGAATTCTTTCGTTCTGAAGTACAAAAGGAAATATACCAAATTGGTAATACCAAAGCATATTAACGCTTTAATGAACGCAAAAACTATTCCATCTTTGACAATTAATGAACACAAACAGTTTTCTGCAACCAACAAAACTCCGGTAACAAAAATGTATAGGAACAGTTTCAAGAAATAGGAATAACAACTTGTTTTCAGTCTGTACTTATACAAAACATACGGTTCTATCCAAAGTGATGTTGTAACGCAACTTATAAGTGTTCCGAGGAATATTCCCATCACTCCGAAAATTTTGCCAAGGATAACAGATACCACAAGATTTACAACGGCTTCTGCTATTGATTTAAATCTGTCATACCAGAATAATCCCATGGAATCTCTGAATATAAGGGTCGGTTGTCTCAATCCCAAAAGATAAAAATTGACACATAAAATCAAAGTGATTTCTTTTGTAAATACATACTTATCACCGAAGCTGAACCCGACAAAACTGTCAATTATTTGAAACATGCAAAGAGCAATAAGGCCGAATACCCACTGAGCAAGGAAAAAGGTGGATTCATATACTTTTTTTATCCTCTCTCTTCCTTCAAGCACCCCGAGATTTCCGACACTTGCCGCTATGCCCTGAAACATTTGATTAAGGACCTGCCTTACGGATCCGATAACAAGATAATAATTTGAATAAATACCTACACTTGCCGTGGAAACCAAAGCAGAAATCAAAAGATTATCCGTATTGTTAACCGCAACTTCTCCGACTTTGTGAAGAAACATTGCTTTAATATTCTTTTTTATCTCATCAAATTCTTTTTTTTCAAGTTTCCTGGCATTTTTTTCTTTAAGGAAAGGATACATCCTGTTTGCTTTGACCGTAATAAGTATATTGCTGAGCATGGTGCAGACAATCATAATTAAGATGTATACAATGAAGTTTCTGGTGAGCAAAAGGAATATAATCTGCAAAAGAGCAGATAATGCCCATGTACCTGTTTGAATCGATACGCTGATATAATTCAGCTGATGCGCATCTATCAATGTTCTTTTGTAAATACTTATATAAGATAAAACAGTATTGAGAAGAAAAAGGCAGTACAAAAGAACCAGATGATCAACATCCGGTGTATTCTTCATCAGCTTATCAAGAAAAGGAATTAATAAAAGACCGATAATCAGGACAAATGATCCAACAAAGAAATAAAACCTCTTAAAAAGAAGCATAAGAGTTTTTTGTTTTTCCGTATCGTCTTCGGCTATTGGCTTATATAACGCAAATGTTATTGCAGTTCCCACTCCGAGTTCCGAAACGGAAAGAATATTAAGAATATTGCTGAATAAACCGTTAATTCCGACATAATCTTCATTAAGAGTATGCGTAAATACAACTCTGGCCGCAAATCCCATCAGAATTGCGGTAATTCTTGCTATTACCGCAATTGAAGAATTAATTGCCGAATATTCGGTTCTGCTTTTTTTATCCATATGCAAACTCCGCAATTAAACGGATTTCTAATTCATTATTGACAGTTCGTAAATACTTCTCTGATTCTGTTTGAAATAATAGCAGACAAAATAATCATCCTCGTAATATGTATGAAGTTCTCCGGGATATAACTCATTAAACTTCTGACACCACAAATATCCTTTGGATTCAAGTTTGCATCTGCTGTCTATATTAGAATAAACGTTTATTGTACCGCTTGCAAATCTGCCGTAATCCGTATTGGCATACTCATCAGTTATTTCTCCGCATATAATATCCGGATCCTGACTTACAAATGTTCCGAAATACGAAGGATACTCCTTTTTAGCAAGGAATTCCGGTCCTGATGCAAAATGATAATGAGGATATTTAATAGGTTTCTTTTCAACAAAGATAAAAATGTACTTCGTGGGAAGTGTATATGATTCCTTATAATACGCCGAATTTACAAAATCTACCAGTTCTTCATGATATCCTTCTTCAACTATTTGATAATATTCTTCGGTTGTTGAAACAATAGTAAACTCATCCGGGTTTGTATCTTTCATAATAGAAAATGCACATTCTACCGCGCCGTTATATCTTCCGAGGCAATAATAAAGATAACTGTGATAATGCCCGGAAGCAACAGTAATCACAATAACCGATAATGCAGAAACCACTGCAGCAACAGCACTGATATATTTGTTTATTTTATAAAGAGGAAATGACATAATCAAGTCTACGGGTACAAAGAAAATGGCAATAGACAGAAGATGCGTAATCGCACACACACGTCCTACCTCCATAAATTCAGGCAATCCCAAAGATCTTGTATTGTTTAAAAGATTAAACATAACACCAAGTAAAACCAGCATTATGTATCCGTCGTAAAACGTCGCTTTATAATCTTCATTTTTTCTGTGAAGAATCACCAGAAAAACCTTCAGTGCAATCCAGATTGCAAAAACAATAATTTCGAAAGTCAGAATTAAATGTGCTCTTTCTTTTCCGTGCATGAATACATATGTTTTTTGGTAAATTTCATCAGTATTTCTTTTCGGAGCACGAATTGCACTTCTGGAAGAAGTATTATTTTTATAAATATTCCCCAAACCGGTACCCTGTCCAAAAGCCAAGGGCGTAATAATATCCTTGTTTGAATCAATAAACTTGCAGGCCTCTTCTATAACTTCTTCTCTGTCAATTTGATTTTCAAAAGCTATTGAATCCCTGATAATGCTGATTGCCCATCTTATTGAGCCCTGGAATTTCTTTCCGCCCGCCAAAGCTGCAAGCATTGGAACAAATGCAATGAAAACACCCAGCAAAACTGCCAGTACAAGATTTACAAAACTTCTGTTTTTAAACAGTTTGGGAATAAGCGGAATTACTATCATAAGGCATAAGAAAAATGCCATGATTGTAACATAAAAATGTATGGTGACCGTACCGGCCAAAGCAAGAATAAATATAATCAGATTTTCATTAAAAAACTTCTTTGCTTTATCGTCATTCTTACGTTTCAGATACTTAATCAAATAAGCGCCGCACAAAAATATCATTGGGAAACCGTATTCCTGAGGTATTGTCCAGGACATCCTGGCCATACTCTGTACCGGAAATGTTCCGACAACGTCAAGAATCGAAAAAAGAATAAGAACAAGAACCGGAGTATATTTCCATTTAAAAATATCTTTAAATAAAACATATGCGCTGAGAAATGTTACCGCGATATGAATTCCTGCAAGCATCATTAAAGACGAATAAATATCCACTCCGAATAATGCTTTTATGGCATAAATCATGCAATGCATGCCTTCAGGATATATTCCCGCACTGTAAGGTTCGCCCTGCAAAAGTCCGTAAGCCCACTGATGATGAACATACATATCACTGGCGCCATAGGAATAATCCTGAAAAGCCTGCCATGAAAAATAAAGCATACCGTATATAACAACGGCCAATAACATACAATATGCAACAACATTACCTTTGAAATATAATCCTATTTTCTTTAAAACATGCTTAATCGCATTTCTGAAAGAATACAGAACATTCTCCGTAAAGGTCTTTTTTCCCATGGTACCGAAAATAGTATGTTTAAGTGCTACAAACTGTTTCCTGTCGATTCTTACTTTTCTTACCAGAAAGAAAATAAATACTCCGAAAAAAAGCACTCTGAAAACCCATACGTTAAGAATATGTACCGTCCCGAGCAATATAGCAACGGTATTGATTAAATTAATCATAACGACCGTACAAAAAGAAAATCTGAATGTACGGCTCTTATCCTTGAGAAAACGGTTAAATACAATAAGAGGCCATACATACATAATTAGGCCATATGCGATAAGTACTTTCAAATATTCGATTATCCAGTATAATGTTTCATTCATTTCTGTTTTCCAGTTTTCCTAATATTGTTTTTCCGTTGTCTCTTTCATTTGCAAAAAAAACCATTCTGCCGTCAGACTGTCTTTTTGCATACAGAAAGACAATGCCTTTTTTCTGTTTGAAAGAAGCGCTGATTTTTGTTGTTTTTCCGGGAAGAATACCGTTTAACCCGTTGGTAATTTTATGAGTCTCTGATATTTCTTTGTTAACTATTTCAATATAAATATCCGCATTCTGATATATCGGTGCAAAGCCCCTGTTTTCTATCTCTGCTGATATACAGAGCAAACCCTCTCTGTCTTTTTTTACCGTTGCTTTCTTTGCGATAAATCTGTATCCCAAATGCGCAGTGACATATTCAAACAAAGAATCTCCGTTAAATATATCCGCACCGCTGTAAATTTGATTTTTTAAAGTTTCTATAAAACTCTTGTCATGTTCAATGTTAAGATATGTGACTCCGGTTTTTCTTAATCTTTCAGCAACCGATTTTGAATCGAATTCTTTTGAAGAATCAAAAACACACTCTCCGCCCACCGGACATTTTTCCGATATCATATTAATGAAATCAACTTCCTCGTTAACATTCCATTCGCTTCTGTATCCGACATCTTCTTTGGAATCGCTGCCGTATGTGCCCAAATCCGATATGGACCCAAACATTCCGTCGTTGAATATACCCATTCTGATATCGGTCATGTCATTGGTTTTTGAAAAATTAAGATTAAGCAGTCTCCATTGAACCGGTTTTCTGACGGCAAGATAAATATCTTTGTCAAGATCGTCAAAAAAAGCATAAATACGCCTAAAATTTTCATCGGAAATATGCTTTGAAGTATGCATCTCGCCCCAGTTTCCGAGGATCAGGCCCTGGACGATAAACACATTACGGCTGTTATTCTGAAGGCTTTCAACAATCCACTTTGCATGCTCCAGAACAGTTTTAAAAGAAAAAGGTTCTTCCTCAAGCGCTTTTCCTTTTGTATCATACGCAAATCGTAAGATTACATCTTTCTCTTTTGATTCAAAATACTTTAAAATATCAATCAAATTATTCTTCGCCAAATCACAATCGCAATCCGGTAATGAAGAAATATCTGCAAATGCCATTACAAGCATCTGTTCATCATCAAGATTACATTCAATCTCATGAAAATCCGGCTTTTCATTTATATTAAAATAAAAAATCTTATACCATCCTCTTAAAGGATTGATAAGTACATCTTTTGTTTCTTTTAAATCAGCCGGGTAAAATGAAAATCTGTTTTTTTTACGAAGCAAGTGAATCATTTGGGTTTACTTTCTTGTCCGAATGAAGAATCTTAATTCTTATCCAGACAGCAAGAATCGAATAACACATTCTTATCATGTATACAATGGGTTTAATGCCCGAGTGCATACTCTTTCCCGTTGTACGCTGGTGCATTAGTGCAGGTATTTCCACCACATTGTATCCAAGCATTATCATCTGAAGAATCATGTTTGCATCGGGATACTGATCGTCAAAATGATCAAATCCGGCATAATAGCAAAAAGTTCTTCTCGACAGTCCCTGCAAACCCGTAGTCGGATCCTTTATTGTTTTTCCGGTAAAGACTTTGATTAAAGTTCTGAAAAGCAAATATCCCAAATCTTTTGCAAAAGTTGATTTGTACTCGGGTGATTCTTTTAAAAACCTCGACCCCAATACAATATCCGGAACAATATTGTTTGCATCTGCCGTGGTAAGCGCCTTGTAAATCTTCAATACATTTTCGGGATCGTGCTGGCCGTCGGCATCCATTTGAATTACAAAACTGTAATCATATCTCTTGGCATACCTGTATCCTGCCTGCAATCCGCTTCCGTATCCGAGATTATAGATATTTCTTACTACTTTATGTCCTCTGTTTCTTACAATCTGACCGGTATCATCGCTTGATGCATCATTGATGACCAATATGTCGCAGATATCCGAAATATCTTTTCGTTCGAGTTTTTCAAGCAAAGATCCGATATTTTTTCCCTCATTGAATGCGGGAATAATTATAAGAACTTTTTTCCTTTTTTGAGCCATTTAAACTCCTCTTTCCTATTAACGGACCATATTTAAAAGTTCATCAAGACTGTCCGGTCCGTCATTATCTTTTATTCTTGCTTTTTCTCCCAATTCAGTGCATAAATTCTCATCATGCAGAAGTTTTATGATTGAATCGCTAATTGCTTTTGCATCAAGCTTTGTAACCAGTGCATCTTCCCCTGAAACAACCAGTTCCAAATTGCTTGGACAATCCGATACTATAATTGGTTTACCCAAAACCTGCGCTTCTCTTATTGCTATGCTTTTCCCCTCAAATTTTGTAGCATGCACATACAAGTCGCATTGTTTAAGATACGGATAGGGATTATCCTTAACTCCGAATAATATAAAACGATCGGTCAAACCTTCTTTTTTTATCTTTTCCTCAAGTTTTGTTCTTAAGTCCCCGTCTCCGAGAACATACCATTTGACATTTTCGCCTTTATCCAGCAAAATGCGGCATGCGTCTATGGAAACATCAATTGCCTTTTGTGCCGTGAGTCTGGCTATCGTAAGAATTCTCTTTCCGTCAAACGCATCATCAAACCCGCCGCTTTCCTCTGACTTTTTAATGATGGATTTTACATCCAGTATGTTTTCAAAAATATATGTTTTATCTTTGCATTCGGAATACTCCGAAAGAAAACTATTCCTAACATCCTCGGATACGGCAAATATTTTATCCATATCGATATACACATTTTTATCAAGTTTCCGGTTATATCCGGCTTCAAGATAATTGACATGAATAAATGCAGCTTTCTTTTTTGCTCTGACATGGTCTCTTACATAATATGTTGAGGCCCCTTCAAGGAAAGCTGTAGCAAGATCGTATTCTTCCGAAAGAATATCACTTCCGTCGGAAAGCATCTTCCATAGAAGCTTATCCACAAATATCTTCCCGGAAAACATCATTCGAAAAAAATTCGTCAAAAGATAAAAGAAATTCTTAAAAAAACTGAATCGGCTAAACGCAATTCCAATTATGTTTTTTCTTAAGTTTTTCTTTCCTTCCTTAGAAAGCACGGAAGCATGGTCAAACTTTTTATTAAGAATACGTACATGCTTAGGTATCTTCTCAATTAATTCCCCCTGTCCGAGTATTACATATAAGGATATATCATAAATATCTTTATCTATATTGTTAATAAGTTGTATTAACGCATTTTCGGCACCGCCTCTGCCTAAAGTGTTAATTACGAACAGGATTTTCTTCTTCACCGGATTCTTCCTCCAGTTTTTCCATTTTCTTTCTTAATTCCTCAACTTCTGTGTTAAGCAGGGATACCTGTATTGCAAGTTCGTTGTTTTTCTTCATGGTCTCCGTTATTCTTATGCTGAAAAAATAAATGGCGTAAGCTGCACAAATGCAAAAAACAATTATCAGCGTCAATCCAACCGGAGATATATATGATTTCCAGCCTACAGGTCTTATAACAATGCCGAGAACAATAAATATTACGGCTCCGAGACCCCAGGGAATAACCACAACCTCAGACATTTTTCTTCTTACAAGAGAAACAAATGCCGTTCCAAACATGGATACTCCGAATGCTATCAGCAAGATTTGTATTATCATTCCTTCTCTCATCTGTATTTTCCTCTCTTTTTAACATATATCGGATTTTCATATATGAGATTTGAAGGTTTTCTGCCTTCTCCTTTTTTCATAAGATTGCCTTTGCAGAAAATATGTATATCCAGATTCTTTTCAATATGTCTTAATCTGAAATATGCGGTCAAAAAACCTACCAGTGAACCGAATACAAGTCCTATGCCAAACCAGATGGGAGTCAGGAATGTAGAAAAATATGCTCCGATTAATGTTGCAGCGCAAAATACCAATGCAGTAATCAATGCACCGTCAAAGTCGTTGTAATAGTAAAGGAAAATAATCTCTGCATACATCACAAACAATATAAAATATCCTGCTGCCAGGCAGGGGTAAATCTGCATGACAAGTCCGCCGTACCCGATTCTCGGAAGAAAGATAATCGCAAGAAGAAATACAACAACCGATACAATAAACTGAATTCGAACCAGGTTAAGCAATTCTTCCGAAAGCTGACCGAACATTCTTCTTTTGGATTCTTCTATATCCATTTTTCTTCCGCCGATAACGGCCTCGGAATAACGTTTATATCTTTCATGGAAAAACATTTCAACTCTGGAAATGAAAATTACCGTTGCGGAAATATTTGTAAACATCGCAAGACATGTTGCCATATCATAACTTTGCATGCTTACGAAACATTTAACGACAATAATATGCATATCCGTTGTCCAGAATACAAAGTTATGAATATAAAGTCCCAAAGTATAAAGGAAATTTGTTAAAACAAGCTGCCAGTATTTTTTGAAATACAAAAGAACTTCTTTATACTTTCCTGAATTTTCTCTAAAGTAACTTCTGACTTTGGCGAATTCCAGAATGGCAATAAGCATAAAGCCCGCATCCAAAGATACAAGCATGCCGAATGTACATTCAATATTGAATACTTTCACAAGCAAAAGAGAAAGCAATACCGTAAATGTCATTCCTATTGTGAAATAATAAGATATTTTCTTATAGTCCTTACAGATGGAAAGATAAAGCATTGTATAAAAAACCAGTACCAATGCCATATAGCCGAAATAACCCGCAAGCACATAAGGAAGCACAACCCTGCCCACAAAGTATTCTCTTATTACGAAAGGAATTCCAAGAATTGAGCTCAATGTAACATTCATTAACAATCCGACATGGAAGCATGGCATGATGTCTTCATACGTTTCCCAATAAATAACATCCGACATGTACTTTGACAAAACCGCATTAAACGGCGATGCTGAAAGCAGGGCAAAAATAAATATATACAGAACCGTTGAAGCATATAATTCTCTTGAAGCATATCCAAGCGTTGAAAAGCCCAAAAGATACTGCATAAGCATTACCGCGCCGATTACCAGAAACATGGGCGCAACCGTAATAACGGTACTGTATCCGAATCCGAATACGTTTGTCGTAATTGTGTTTTTACTGTATATTTTGTTTAGTCTTACACCTATTCCGGCCAATTAAACAATCCACCTTTCAGAATCATCAAGATATCCCGCACGAAGTCTCGCATAAATCTCTTCATATTTTTCGTGCATCATTTCAACTTTGTAATTTTTCATTACTCTCTTATATCCGATTTCACCCATCTTTTCTCGCTTGTCTTTGGATAAAGCAAGTTCGATCATTGCACGGGCTATTTCCTCAACATTCATGATATGGCAAAGTATGCCTGCTGCCCCGAGATCGTCGAATATATCACCGTATATCAATTCTCTGCAGTCTCCGACATCGGTAGCTATAACAGGTTTTTTTGCAGCATAGCTTTCAAGTATCGTAAGGGGCTGCCCTTCACTTATACTCGTCAAAATTGTAAAGTCCATTCTTCCAAGGTAATCTGTTACATTTACTCTTCCCGTAAATTTGACATCCTTTATTTCCATTACATCGACAAGTTCAAAACATTCCCTTGCATATTCCGAATCCTCATCGGTAGGACCCATTATCCATAATTTAAGATTCGGAACTTCCTTTTTGGCAAATGCAAATGCTCTTATCATGGTCTTTATTTCTTTTATTGGAGTTACCCTGACTACTGCTCCGATGTTTATATCGTTTTCTTCACCGGGAAGTTTGCCGGGCAAATTTGCAAAACGGGATACATCTATTCCGTTGGGGGTAATCTCTATCTTATCTTTCGGACATCCGAGTTCAAGCTGCAATTCCGATGCATGTTCATATAAAGCGGTAACCACATCCGCTCTGTCATATGCGAGTTTGGACATTTTCCTAAACTGCTCAATCCAGATATTTTTATAAATGCCGCCAACCCAGGATGCTTTAAGAATTTCTTCTTCTCTTTCTCTTGTATAAATACCGTGTTCGGATACTATAAGTCTGCATCCGTACATATATTTGGCCATTCCCCCGAGAAGTCCTGCATAACCCGTAGCCACGCAATGATATACATCAGCCTTGGGTATCTTAGTTTTTAATACCAAAAAGAGAGGTAGGTATATCGATCTCATCGTCCAGAGGAAGTCCGAAAATACTATCTGAGAATAATTTTTGTCATAATATTCCTGAACAATATGAAGGAAATCCGCACCCATTAAAATATCATCTATCGAAAATGCGGTTTTCTGGAAAAGATCAAAGATTGCATACCATTCGGGCTCATAGTTGAAAATAATGCTTCTTAACGCTTTATGCTGCTTGTTTGAAAGATGAGTACGTCTTCCTTCCTTTGGCTTTGTACCCCAATCGTTGTCATTAAGGTATGCTTCATAAACCTCCGAAACATTATCCGGAAGTTCGTATTGAAATTTTCCGCTTGTTGTTCTGTCGGAGATAATCGAGAGAACAACAAATTCATGTTCCGGAAACGACTTTATCATACTGTTAATCCATCCCGACACACCGCCTACCACATATGGGTAGCAGCCTTCGGCAACAATACAAATTCGCATTTAAGCGACTCCTTTTCCAATACTTTAAACATCACACTAAAATTTATTTAAGCAATCCGTCGTACTTAAATACTCCTTCGGAATCTCCCAAATAAATCATTGTTATGCCTTTATTGGCATGAATCAGATAGGCATCTTCTTCCATAACCGAATAATCTCCGCCTTCAACTTTGACAACCTTTTCGCCGTGAGTCCTGAGAACATAATATGCATCATTGGTACAATCGGATTTTAAAGTAATAACATTATCTGCTCTTATGCTTGAGTATTTAAGATTCAAAAATTCTCTGACCCTTGTATCACTCTCGGATACGGCAGTAAATTCAAATTCCCTGTTCCTTGCCCAGAAGGTATGAATATTGGCAGATACTTTTTTTGAGAAATTCTGCCACTCATCTTCTGTTTTTTCGGGATAAAGAACCTTATGCATATCTATTAAAGTAGTTGAATATCCGATTGCCGTAAGCATGCTTCTGTGTTTCAGTTCTTTGGAATAAGTATACTCATCCGCAATATTGGTTATGCCCTGAAAAGTAACCGTATCCTCGACATAAGAAACAGTTCTTAAAGAATCATCCGCTTTGCTTACTAATGTATGAACATCTTTCAACAATGCATCTTCATCCAAAACACTTAATACATTATCATCAAGATCCGGAGCATATGATGCTGAATAGTGATAATCGCCTTCGCCTTTAAGGAACTCTTCATCGTGTGTAATTTTGTTCTTAAGCTGCGTATTGTCCTCAGTATTTAAACTGATGCCCATTTCACCGTCTATTTCTTTAAATTGCTGCAAATAGAACTTAAGATAACTTTCATCCGGTTTTTTTACGGAAGTATAGTTATATCCCGTATTGGTAAAACCGGTAAATTTGAGGTTATACCTGTTTGCGATTGAAACGAATACAGGCCATGTAATGTCACGTGAAAGGCTCATGGCATTCATGCTGTATACTTCCTTAATCTTATCCGTATTTTCTTCCACAATTATCGGATAATCGGCCAGTACAAAATTCTGTGCATTTACAACCGGATAAATGCTGTAATCTTTTGCACAATAATCAATTGCACTCAAAAATCCCATACCGGTTTCTTTATTGATAACGTCTGCTGCCACTACATAAATAAAAGTACCGTTGTAATTGTTTCGCCAGATAAGCTTGGGAAATTCATTTGCCTTGACTTCATTTTCATCCATCATGGCCACGGCATAAGTCTTGGTTCCCTTTCCGGTCTCATACCAGGGTACATTCATCTGAAGATCATTGTACTTTTCTTCCTCTTCCTTTTGCGGCATATACGCTGCCTCACCGCCAAGAAGGAATCCTTCAAATACCTGAAAACCTTTTGCCTCAACCTCTTCTTCTCTTACTTTGCTGATTCCGAAAAGTCTTTTAAGTCTCCTTGAAAACTTGATTTCTCTCGATGACGGAGTATTCAAAAATACCATTGTCGTCCCGTTTTTCGTCATCTCTTCCAAAGTAATAACGTTTTCTTTGCAGTCAACCGTTTTGGAATCAATGAGAATCAGCGAGGCATTCATAAGCAATTTGTCGTCGGTGCTTTCAAGATTTGAATACTGCTTTAAGTATTTCTTTCCGTAATCGCTCCACTCCTTTACGACATCATAGGTTTGTGTCTTGTCATCTCCTATGAAAACAACACATTCGTTTGAAGAATCAGGAATGAATTTACCCGTGCTTATAAGAATGTTTTCTTTAGCATATAGATTTGTATCGTATTGATTATTCCTCACTTTGACAACCTGCGAAAACTGAAACATAAAAAAGATTGTCATCATCATAAGGATAATCGTAATCAGGTTTCTTCTCGATACCATCGATTATTCCTTTCGAAATACTCTGATTAATTCGAGCGTTTCTTTATCTATAACTACGGATGAAGCTTTGAGTTCCTCTATTGTATCGAAAAACTCTTCTCTTCTTCCCATATTAAACAAAAGCTTAAGTCTGCATGTATATGCGGGAAGTGTACTCGGATGCAGCAGTTTTATTCTGTCACACCACTTTTCGCATTTTTCGTACTCCTGAATTTCCAGAAGTCTTAAAGCGACACCTTCCATCTGTTCTTCGTTGATTTTGTCTCTTGCATCTTCATAAAAGATATCAGCCACTTCATCAAGTCGGTTTACATAATCTTTTTGTTCCATCTCGATGAAAACATTTTGAGCCAGAATTGCGTTCATGTATTCTATGAGAGCCTCTGCGTAAACAGCTCTGTTATCTTCATCTTCTTTTATCTTTTTGTACTGTTTCTCAACCTTTACTCTGAAATCATTTAAAGCATCCTGCATTACGGAAGCGGCATAGTGAGCGGTTTCGGAATCATTACTTGTCAAAGCAAAATTGATTGAAGAAAGAAATTTGTCGATATCACCGCTTACAACACTCATCATTAGGGTTCTTAAATCCTTCTTCTGGGTAATCTCAACAGCCTCTTCTAAAGATGTAAGGTTTCTTTCCTTCTCTTCTTCCGCACGCACATTGAACTTAACCTTATCCTTGCTGAAGATAACGTCTTCCAAATCGACGGGTTCAGAGAAAAATACTTTATAGACCAGCCATGAACCGATAAAATAAACCGGTGCCACCACAGGTATCAAAAGCATTACGATAAGCCTGATTTTCAGACTGTGCTTTTTCTTCTCTTCATCTTTCGAATATGTATTTTCTTCGCTTTTAAAAAGAAACCTGCTTAACAAATAATAAACAACCGAAACTATTGTGTTTATCAAGATAAGGATAAGAAAGTTTCTTAAATCCTGTCCGTACGAAGGCATCTTACGCCATCCTCCACATATTCGCATTCAATACCGTTTTTAAGCAAACGGTCAATTGCAAATTTCGAATCTTCTCTCTGTGTATTCGAAAGAAGCACATACAACTCTCCGTCTTCTCCGATACCCATTATGTCTGATTCTCTCAACAATTTTTCAAGAATAATTCCTGTCTGAACATACTCGCTTCTGTCTGCAAGAATTTTAAGAAGAACACATTCGGCCAAACCTTCTTTTTCGGCATTCATATATGCTTTCATCAAATCCTCAAAAGCATCTTCCGAAAGAATTTTGGTTCCTTCCACATATCTCTTTTCCGCCAAAGCGTCCAGATAACGGCTCGATCTTATGATTGCGTTCTTAATAAGAGCACTTATAACAACGAGCTGATTTGACTGTCCGAGTGTCATGTTTTCCCATGGCATCGTCCATACAAAAACAATAATCTGTATTCTGTCCGCATCGTCAAAAATCGCATTTGCCATCATGGGATATCTTTCATCAAGTTTTCTGTTGATATAGACTTCCTTCTCCTTGATGACATCGTACATTTCTCCGAGTTCCTGGTATCTTAATGAATTACCGAACGCTCTTGCTTTATCGCTTGTGGCGGAGAAAAGACGGGCAAACTGTGAATTGGATACAACATAAATGGCAACGTCTTTACTTTTAACCAGATTCGAAACCATCTCGGCAGCATAGAACAAAACTTCCTCAGGGCTGTACTGGTCCAGCTTGGATGTAATTTTATAAATCTTTCCTACCGAATCACTTTGATTGACAATCTGAGTTTCGAGTGCATCTTTAACTCTGACATTGGTTGTATTGATATCCTGAATGTCACGAAGCTGAAGCGATAAGAAATCCTTCTCGTCAACGCTCTCTCTTTTTAACTTCTTAATCTGATCTCTTAAATATCCGACAGCCATTCCCACAATGAAAAGCTGTGCAATCCATACATATGTATTGGAATCAATCAAAACTTCGAATCCGGATCTGTCGTACATCTGTCTGAACACATATCCGCAGACAGCAAGAACACCCGAAAAAATAGCCTGCTGTTGTCCGTATACAATCGCAAAAAGAAGTACGTACAAAAGATAGAAGTCAAGGTTGGCAAAAAACTGCGAACCCGTAGCTCTGTTGTTTAACATGAAAAAGGGAATAAATGCGACAAGATTTTCCGCAAAGGGAATTATCGCATGGATAAACCAGCCCGCCTTATCAAGAATTCTCTTGTAAAAAGGAGGCTTCTTATCCAGATCGTTTAAGAATATATATCTGTTTTTTTGCATAAACGCGGTAATCTTTTGAATTACTTTGTTTAAATCGCAAATGGCATTGTTACCGAATTCGATTTCAAAAAGTTTGGAGGAAAGCACCTTTCTGGTTCCTCTTCCTTCCTTGTTGATTATCGCAATCGGAGCATCCATGTTCTTTGAGATAATTTCAGCCAGTTCCTGCTCGGTAATTTCTTTTCCGGAGGAAATATTGTAAAGGCTGTACTTATGATTGTTTGCCTTTGCAAGATTGAATATAAACTGAACCGCATCCGATTCATACAAAGGCGCAAAAGTATTTCGCCTGGTAATTGTAATTGTATTGCTTTCAAGGGCCTCGAGACACATTTTTGTAATAATATCTCTGGCTTCGCTTCTTTTCTTGGGGAATGTAAAAAGATGATCAAGTCTTAAGGTTATGATATCCATATCCTTATAGGTCTTGTAGCTTTCACACATTTCTTCTGCCTGTGAGAGAACCATACCTTTTACCGTGACGGATTTCTTTTCGTCATACTCGGTAATAACCCTCTCGAGTCCGTGTCCGAAAACCTCATCCGAAGAAAGGTATATAAATTTACCCGAATTGTTCATCGAATGACTCATAAGGATATTCATGAGTCCCGAAGAATACGAAACCGCTTCGGATTCCTCATTTTCCCAGCTATAATTGGTATCAAAAGCCCCCAGATATATGGTTATATCCGCTTTGACGCTTTCGAATACTTCTTTAAGACATGAAGCATCGTAAGGGAAATTATACTTTTCGAAAACTCTTTGATAGGGAGCGTTATTGTAACGGCTTCCCGTAATAAGATATACTCTGTGACCTTCTTTTTTGAACTTTACGATAAGATTGTTAATTAGGCTGCCGTAGCCGCCTATAAGTAAAACATTCATTCCTTTTCCTTTGGTACTTTAATATTTTTATCCGAAAGCATGTCAAAAAAAGCCTTAACATCCGACTTTGCGTCATCTATGGATATTGAATAGTTTGAAGCAATTTCCTCAGAAATTTCCCCTATGCCCAAACCATTGCTAATCATTTGCCAAATTTCATATCCCGTTTCATTCATCACTACAGGTTTTTGAAAATTCCATGGTTCCTGATCCAAATCAACCAGCCAATATTTTCCTGCTGCTTTTCTAACCTGATATTTCATATGAATGTCCTCGAAATGTCTGAAAATGCGCATTTTTAACCATAATAAACTACATTATATATAAAAACTTTTTTCAATTCAATGGATAAAACATAAAATAGGAAAATTTCTTTATTAAAAATACATTTTGTTAAACCAACATCTTTGTCCGTCATTTCCTAAAATATTATGTAAAT